>Ga0209499_1000158_pt1 | contig 50356 bp, 49 predicted proteins | sample C_130208_EF_Meta_FD_187306 | JGI IMG/M metagenome (GOLD analysis project Ga0209499, IMG submission 187306) | Freshwater microbial communities from Lake Croche, Canada to study carbon cycling - C_130208_EF_MetaG (SPAdes) (version 2) | ecosystem: Environmental > Aquatic > Freshwater > Lake...
AGAAGAAACAAAAGATCTTTGGCAAGCTGTGATTACTCCAGCTTCACCTATAAGTGAATCAACTCCATTGTCAGGTGCAATTAAAGGGACATTGTTAGCTGGAAAAACATATACAGTAAGTGGTGACATTTATGTTAACACAGGTGATGTGCTAGTAATAGAGCCAGGTGTTACTGTAAATTTTACAGGAACAGCTGGTGTGCCAGTAGGTTTGGGTGTGAAAGGAACATTGCTTTCTCTTGGAACAAAAGAAGCGCCTATTACATTAACTTATCCGGGTGTAACAAGAACAGATCAATTAGGATCTAATCCAGATAATGATCCTGCTTTAAAAGGCAAATGGACAGGCGTTATTGGTGCTACAACTTGCCCATTAATTGTTTTAAAATGGACCCATGTTGATTTTGGTGGAGCAGCTATTAGTTCTGCTATGAAAAGCTTTACAGGTAGCTCAAGCCCTTATTCAGTGTATTTTGCGAATCCTGATGGAAGCTTTATTTTAGAAGATTCTTGGATTTACGGAAGTACCGATGATCCATTTAGAATTAATGGAGGTAAGATTCATGTAATGAGAAATACTTTTGAAAAATGTGGCTATACAGGTGGCGAAGCAATGAACTCTAAAGCCGGAACTATTGGTGATTTTGCCTATAATTTATGTATTGGTATGGCTACGAACGGTCCAAAAGTTTCTAATATTAACGTTGCTGTAGGGAAGCCAGGTTCTAATGTGCGCATTTACAACAATACCATGATTAACTGTGGATATAGAAGATCGGCCGCAGGTCGTGGTGGTTCAATTAATTTTGAGGAAGGTGCTGGTGGAATGGCATACAATAATTTAATTGTGAATTGTAAATTTGGTTTACGTATAGTTAACAATCCAATTGCAGATACTGCTAATATTAGATATGGCTATAATTATTATTATGCCGATTCTATTTCGGTTGCTAGCCAATTTATTCCTTCATTATCTGTAAGTACAGCTATTAGTAAACCCATGGAAACAGATATTCCTAAACCTTCTACTTATTTACCAGTAGGTTGGACAGTGGGTGCTGCTTATACTGCACCGGCATCTGTTGTAGGCGCTAATAATCCTTTATTCATAAATGCGCCAGTGCCTTTGCCCGCTGGTTTACAATTAAGAGATATCGCAGTAGTAGGTACTTACAACTTTGCATTAAAACCAAATTCTCCATGTATTGGAGCTGGTTTTATAGGGTTTTCTCCAAGAGCAGACGTCATTCAAGACCTAAGATTAGGTGCAACTGAAATTACAGGTCCTGGAAAAGATATAGGTTGTTATCAAAGTAATGGTAGAGGTAATCAACACTAGAATTTACTAAATTAAATTAATGATACTAAGTGCCTTAAAATTATATTTTAAGGCACTTTTTTAAATATATACAATGTCACTTTTACAAAAATTTAGAAACTTGCATAAGAAATTCGCATCTGTACTTTTTGTGTTTTTCTTTTTAATAGGGCTTACGGGTAGTTTATTGTCTTTTAAGTCGGTATTTACCAAAGTGATTTTTGAAAATAAAGAAATAAGTGGGGATAGTAAGTTAACTGCTATTTTGCCTTTAGATAGCTTGGAAACAATTGCTACTTCTACTTTAAATGAAAAGGCTAATACGAAATTTAAAAAATCAGAAAAAGTAGAAATTAAAATAGCTAAGGGAACGGTTTTATTTTATTATAAAGACGCCTATAGTATTCAAGTAAATGGGGCTTCTGGCGCACCTATTTTAATTGAGAAGAAATTTGGCGGCATTATTCAGGACATACATGATGGTGCCATTTTGGACAGTCTATTTACTAACAAATTGAGTTTGTCTAAAAAAGTATACTCTATCATAATGGGACTTTCTTTATTATTGCTTACCATTACAGGTACTTACATGTGGTACAAACCTAAAATGATTAAAAAAAATAGATAATGAAGTATAAAAAATATTTTTCATTTGCTGGCTTAGTTTTATGGTTATTATTTATTACAGAAATTGCTCATGCGCAAACAAAGGACAGTGTCATAAACTTTATTTTTACTTCCGATGTGCATTTTGGATTAACAAAAGAGGAATTTAGGGGTAAAGAGAAAGTGCCAGCCTTAGAAATTAATAAAGCCATGGTGCAAGCCATGAATACATTGTCAACTAAAAGTGCAAATATTGCAGGTATTGATGCTTTAATTATTACAGGAGATATTGCCAATAGAATGGAAAATGGAGTGCAGTCGGCTACTGAATCATGGAAGCAGTTTAAAGAAGTATATATAGACAGTAATCGTTTACACAAAGCCAATGGAGCTAAATCGGAATTGTTCGTAATGCCTGGTAATCATGATATGAGTAATGCCATTGGATTTCACCGACCTATGAAACCCAATAAGGATGAGGCTTCCATGTTGGGTATTTATAATTTAATGTTTCCCAACAATCAGGTAAGTAAATTTGATAGTAGCTTAACCCGCATTCATTATTCAAGAGATATTAAAGGAGTGCATTTTATTTTTCTAAGTCTTTATCCCGATTCTGCTGAAAGAGTTTGGATGGAAAAAGATCTAAAAAATATTCCTCTTACTACACCCGTATTTTTATTTGCACATTCTATACCTGATGTGGAGCCTAGGTTTTTTGAAAATCCCAATGGCATTCACGATATTAATGAAGAAGATAAATTTGAAAATTTAGTTCCAGAAAGGTATAAAGACGGAAGAGATGTAAAAGGGGAGACAACTATTGAGCAAAAAGAATTTGCAGCATTCATTAAAAAGCATTCCAATATTAAAATATATTTTCACGGTCATGAAAATTGGACAGAATACTATACTTATAATGGCCCTGAGAAAAATATTAACCTTACCTGTATTAGAACAGATAGTCCCATGAAGGGAAGAATTTCTCTTAAAGATGAAAAAAAGTTGGCCTTTGAATTAGTCTCTATTAATACCCATACGGGTATATTAACAGTAAAAGAAGTTTTATGGAATGCTCATTTAAATTCAAATGAACTAGGATGGGGTTTAGAGGGAACTTATAATTTGAAATAATTATAAAATTAGTCCTTCACAAACAAAGCCTTTAATTCAGTAGCATCATCTGGCTTCATTTTTCCTGCTAATATTAAACGAAGTTGTCTACGGCGCAGTGCACTGTCGTAAAACTTTTTTTCTTCTTCTGATTCTGCAATAATTGCTGGAACTTGTTTTGGGTTTTTATTTTCATCCAAAGCTACAAAAGTAAAATAAGCCTCGTTGCTTAATTCTTTACTTTGTGTAATCATATTCTGATTCCATACTTTTAAATGAATTTCCATAGAAGTAGTGAAAGCCCTTGTTACTTTTGCTTCAATACAAATAACATTCCCTAATTTAATAGGAGTTTTAAAACTAATATTGTCAACTGATGCGGTCATGGCACCTGAATTACAATGTTTCGCTGCAGATAAATAAGCGGCAATATCCATCCAATACATAAGCTTGCCACCCATTAAATCACCAAAAGTATTGGTGTCATTAGGTAGTACTAGTTCATTCATGGTAATAAATGAATCCTTGGCTTTTCTTGCTTCCATAAAAATTGTTTGTGCCCCAAAGGTACAGCTTAAACCGTAAAATGGTCCAATTTAGCTAAGTAGGCTGGGTCTACTTCTGCGCCAATACCTGGGGTATCGCTAATTGTTAAATGCATTCCATTAAATTGAACGCCACCAATAATAGGGTCTTCTAAATGACCAAGTAAACAAGTGTCCATATCGTAATACTTTACATTGTCCATGGCCATGGCAAAATGCATTTTAGCACTTAGGGCTAATCGGCTTTCCAACATGCCACCCATCATACATGGAATATTGTTGGCTTTAGCAATATCATGTATTTTAATAGCCTCATGAATGCCTCCACTTTTAGAGAATTTAATATTAATTGAATGACAAGATTTTGTTGCTATTAATCTTCTTGCATCGTGATGCGTGAAAACCGATTCATCGGCCATAATAGCAATAGGAGAGGACGCACATAAAGCAGGTAAATAATCGTCATAATATTTACGCATAGGTTGCTCACAAAATTCAATTTGATAAGGGGCTAAACCTTCTAAAACTTTTAAAGCCTCTTCTTTTGCCCAACCTTGGTTGGCATCAATTCTTATTTTAGTATCGTAACTAATAGCATCTCTTATACTTTTTATTCTTTCAATATCTTCAGTAGGATCTTTCCCTAATTTTACTTTAATAATATTTACACCTTGCTTTACAAAATCAATCGCATCCTTGGCCATACTTTCGGGTGTATCAATACCAATGGTTAAATCGGTTTCAATAGGTTTGGAATTTCCTCCTAAAAAAGCATACAAGGGTTTGCCTGCTGCCTTGGCAGCAATATCATATAAGGCTAAATCAAATGCACTTTTAGCGGTATAGTTGCCTGCAATAATCGTATCTAGTTCTAATAACCGTTCTTTAATGGCTAAAGGGTCCTTGCCTTTCAGGTAAGTAGCAAAATCCTTGGCAATATTGTAACAGCTTAACTGCGTCTCGCCTACAATCATAGGAAAAGTAGAACATTCTCCCCATCCAATAATGCCTTCATCGGTATGAATTTTAATAACTATGTTTTGTGCATAGTGCATGGTCCCGGTAGCAATGGTAAAAGGCGTCATGGGAATTTTAAACAAGAAAACATCGGTGGAAAGAATTTTCATAAAACTGTTTTTTTATAAGAAGCGTAATTACAATTATAAAGATACTTAACTCTTATTTAATGACTATAATCCTTTGATTTTTAAGATTTACTACCGATATTTGTGATACGAATGAACGTTAGCATGAGCCTATCTTTAGACAATACCCAAATTGCATTTGCATATAAATCTACCGCTGAATTAAAACGAGCGCGCTTTCTTTTTTCTGTGATACAAAGTCCTATTATTGTTTCTTTAGCTACTAAGTTAACGCCTGCATTAATGAATGCTGGTTTGCCTGTGAATGGTTTAATTCGCAGCACTATATTTAATCAATTTGTAGGAGGAGAAACTTTAGAAGAAACTGCAAGAGTGTCTAAGCAATTAGTTGCTTATGGGGTACAAGTAATTTTAGATTATGGAGTAGAGGCGAAAGAAGGAGAAGAGAATTTTGATAATGTTACTGAAAAAATAAAGGAAGCAGTAGCATTTGCAGCCACTCAAAATAATATTCCTTTTGTAAGTATTAAAATAACAGGTATTGCAAATTTACAGTTATTAGAAACTTTAAATGAAGCGCCAAGGCTAAGAAGTGGCATACATAACAGCGAAATGGAAGATGCGGCTTGGGAGCGCGTGAAAGAAAGAATGTATGCTATTTGTGATTTGGCTTCTGAAAAAGGCGTGGGTATTTTGTTAGATGCAGAAGAAACTTGGATACAGGATCCTATTGACAGACTAGCCATTGAATTAATGGCTGTTTATAATAAAGAGAAAGTAGTGGTCTACAATACTTATCAATTATATAGAAACGACCGGTATCATTTTTTACAGTTGTCTCATAAAATTGCTAAAGAAAAAAATTTCAAACTAGGTGCGAAGCTTGTTCGCGGTGCCTATATGGAAAAAGAAAGACTTCGCGCAAAAGAACATGATGTAGCCTCTCCAATACATATAGACAAAGAAGCCACCGATAAAGATTTTGATGATGCAGCAGCATTTTGTATTCAAAACAAAGAGACCATTTCATTTATTCTTGCCTCTCATAATGAGCAAAGTAATTTGAAAATTGCGCAACTCATGATAGAAAAAGGCATTCCTGCTGGTGACCCACATGTGCATTTTTCACAATTATATGGTATGAGCGATCCTATTAGTTTTAATATGGCTAAGGAAGGGTATAATGTGAGCAAATACCTACCTTTTGGGCCCATTAAGGATGTGATTCCTTATTTAATGAGAAGGGCCGAGGAAAATTCTAGTGTCAATGGCCAAACCAGTAGGGAGCTGCTTTTCATAAGGCAAGAACTGGCGCGCAGGAAGGCCAAAAAATGATTTCTAGATAAAAGGTATTGGTTGTAAATTGCACTATGCAACAATACTTGAATTTACTACAACACGTTATTGACAAAGGGGCTGAAAAGACCGATAGAACAGGAACTGGAACCAAAAGTTGTTTTGGATATCAGATGCGTTTTAATTTGGCAGAAGGCTTTCCCATGGTAACCACCAAGAAGCTACACTTGAAAAGTATTATTTACGAATTACTTTGGTTTTTGAATGGCGATACGAACATTAAATATCTAAATGAGAATGGGGTGCGTATTTGGGACGAGTGGGCCGATAAAAATGGCGACCTAGGTCCTGTGTATGGAAAACAATGGAGAAGTTGGGAAGGCGCGAATGGAGTAGTGATTGACCAAATTTCAGAATTAATTGAACAAATAAAAAAGACACCCGATAGTAGAAGACTCATTGTAAGTGCTTGGAATGTGGGCGATTTATCGAAGATGGCTTTAATGCCTTGTCATAATATGTTTCAATTTTATGTGGCCGATGGAAAATTAAGTTGCCAATTGTATCAGCGCAGTGCCGATGTATTTTTAGGCGTGCCTTTTAATATTGCTTCCTATGCATTACTTACAATGATGATTGCTTCAGTTTGTGGTTTAGAATACGGAGACTTTGTGCATAGTTTTGGCGATGTGCATTTGTATAATAATCATGTGGAGCAAGCAAACTTGCAATTGTCAAGAATACCTTTCCCACTTCCTACTATGAAAATTAATAAAGAAGTAAAAGATATTTTCTCTTTTCAATTCTCTGATTTTACTTTAGAAAATTATGAATCACATCCTAGTATTAAAGCACCAGTAGCTGTTTAAAATAATATAAATGAATATAACCCTTGTAGTAGCTGCTTCTGAAAACAATGCCATTGGTTTAAACGATCAATTATTATGGCATTTGCCTAAGGATATGCGCTTTTTTAAAAATACTACCTGGGGCATGCCTATATTAATGGGGCGCAAAACTTTCGAGTCCATGGGTAGTAAGCCTTTAAATGGCAGGCTGAATATTATTATTACGCGTAATAAAAATTGGGTAAACGAAGATGTAACAGTGGTGCATACGATAGAAGAGGCCATCTCTTTAGCTACAAAATTTAGTTATAATGAATTACTTGTCATTGGTGGCGGTGAAATATATGAAATGGCCTTACCCTTGGCGCAAAAAATTTGGTTGACAAGGGTGCATACTACTATTGAAGGCGACGTTTATTTTCCAACTTTAAATGCAGATTGGGAATTGGTAAGCAGCACTCAAAATGCGGCCGATGAAAAACATATATTTTCTTTTGACTTTGAATGTTGGAAAAGAAAATAAATATGTCTTACGTATTTCCATTTACCTTATTTAATTATTTCAAATACTATTTTACTGCTGCTAATGGGAAAGGGCATGGCGTGCATTCTCCATTTGTATATAGTTTTATCCGTTCCGTCTTAAATAATAAAGGGCTTAAGCAAGAAGCTAATTATTCTAATAAATACCGTGCCTTAATAATTCGTATGGTAGCTTATTACATGTCAGCCAATGTAATGGAATTGGAAGCTAATTCATCCAATAAAGCTAATAACTTGCTAGAGATAGGAAATGCAGATTCTATAGGGCTGTTAAATGTAAAGCAAAATAAAAATGCAGAAGATTTAATTAGCTATTTTTATGCTGCTTTAAAAAAAATAAATACCCAAAGTATTTTAATTTTTGATGGCATACACGACAGTAAAGAAATGGAGGCTAGTTGGGAGACAATCAAAATGCATAAGGAAGTTAAGCTTACTATTGATTTATTTAAACTAGGTATTGTATTTTTTAGACAAGAACAATTAGAGAAAGAAAACTTTATCATCCGCTTTTAAACTATTTATACATTGCTACCTAACTCATTCATATCATCTTTAAAAGGCTTACCTGGTTTCGATGAACAGGCATTTATACAAACGCACGCGTTAAAGGAGTCGATTACTTCTATAAGAATAAACACCCAAAAATCATTTATAGAAAATGCTTCTTCTTTTTTTGAACAGGCAAGTTCTATTCCTTGGTGTGCTAATGGATTCTATTTAAAAGAGCGCCCCCTATTTGTACTAGATCCCTTATGGCATGCAGGTGCTTATTATGTGCAAGAGGCTAGTAGTATGTTTTTGCATCATGCCTTAGAACAAATTGCACCTAATCCCGGCCCATTAAATATTTTAGATTTATGCGCAGCGCCAGGGGGCAAGACCAGTTTACTCGCTAACTATTTTCAAAAGGGTTTAGTAGTGGCGAATGAAACTATAAAAAATAGAAATGCCATTTTGGTAGAGAATACTACTAAGTGGGGAGCTGATAATATTGTAGTCACACAGAACGACCCTTCTCATTTTAAAGCACTGCCTCAGTTTTTTGATATTGTATTAATTGATGCACCCTGCAGTGGAAGTGGTTTATTTAGAAAAGACCCTGAAGCTATTGAGCATTGGAGTGAAGATGCTGTGCAGCATTGCAGTGTAAGGCAGACGCGTATAATTGATGACAGTATTGATTGTTTAAAGGAGGGCGGTTTTTTAATTTATTCTACTTGTTCTTACTCAATGCAAGAAGATGAAAATATCTTGGATAAAATTGCTACTATGGAGGGAATGAAAAGCATTGATTTAAATATAGTAGATGCTTGGAATATTATTAAAAGCGAAAGCCCAGTGCATCAGGCTAATGGTTATAGATTTTATCCCGACAAAGTAAAAGGAGAAGGTTTTTTTATAGCTGTATTTAAAAAAGAACGCTCAACTATTAACGCTTATTACGATTCTTCCTTTACAACGACTCCCATCACTAAAAAAGAAACAGAGGTCTTGAATGCACATTTTTCATTGCCATCCGATTATTATTATATCAATCATCAAGAAAATATTATCGCTTTAGCATTAAGTTTTAAGGATGCCTATAATACACTGCTTAAAAATTTATATGTAAAAAAAATGGGCTTGGCCATTGGTAGCATTAAAGGAGCTGACTTAATTCCAGCACATGCACTTGCCATGAGTACTTGGAAGAATTTACCCTTTCAAACCATGGAACTGGACGAAGCTACGGCCTTGCAATATTTAAGAAGGGCCGATTTGAACTTGCCTGGGGGCAAAGGTTGGCATGCTATTCAATATAAAAATAACCGTTTAGGATGGGCAAAATTACTACCCAATAGGTCCAATAATTACTATCCAAATGAATGGAGAATATTGAATTACTGATATTTATACATTACAAAAATATATAATTTATATTTTTAATACTTCTTTTGCAATTCATTTTTGTACCTTTACTTAATGTTTAAAAAATGGATTTTATTGTTATTTATTATCATTGGCCTATTTGGCCAATTGACTTCTTATGCCGCCAAGCATAAGCAGGCTCCAAAGCAAACAGTAAAAGTAGCTACTCAACATAAGAAAAAGGGAATAGCTCATTCAAAAAAGAAAGGAAAAAAGCGTCGTGGTAAACACAGTGCTTTTGTACCGCTTAAAAATCCAGAGCCTCTGAAGTTAATTGCAGACAATAAAGAAAAGATGAGGTTGTCGGATAGCTTGCATAAGTCTACCATGCTTGTAAATAATACGGAATTAGAAGAAGGGTATTTTGCAAGTTTATTTACCAATCAAAAAAAGGCGGCTAGTTTTCAAACCTTAGAAGGTACGGCTGCTGTTTTTAAAAGTGTAAGTGGATGGGAAGATAAAAAGTTTTATATCTTAACCAATCAATTACCTATAGGAACCATTGTTAGAATTACTACTTCTGATTTAAAAAGTATTTGTGCTAAAGTTATCAATGCCTTGCCTGAAGTTGGCAATTCAATTCAATACCGTTTAAGTGATGCCGCTGCTGCTATTTTAGGCATTACCAATAAGACTTTCCAGATTTCAGTTACTTATTAATTATTATTATGAAATGTAAATTTTGTATTTGCCTTTTTTTGATGGCAAGTTTTATTATGAGTTGTGCGCAAACAAGCACAAGTTCATCTGAAGTTTTAAATGCCGCTGCTTTTAAAGAAGCCATTACTACAAAAAACATTCAAGTATTAGATGTAAGAACTGCCACTGAATTTAACGGAGGTCACATTAAGCATGCTTTGCAAGCCAATTGGTTAGACCAAAAAGAATTTGCTGATAGAACCCAACACTTAGATAAAAATTTACCTGTGTATGTTTATTGCCAAGCTGGTGGTAGAAGCGCTTCAGCACAGGCTGCTCTGGAAGCACAGGGTTATAAAGTAATTAACTTGGAAGGTGGTATGAGTAATTGGAAAATGAATGGTTTTCCGGTGGAAGGTGCCGGGAATAAAGCGCAAATGCGTGTGGAAGATTTTGACAAAACCATTTCCTCTAATAAAATAGTACTAGTAGATATTGGTGCCGATTGGTGCCCGCCTTGTAGAAAAATGCTACCCGTGCTTGAAACTTTAAAACAAAAACCTTCAGCTCCTTTTTATTTTTTAGCAGTAGATGGTGGAGAAGACATTGAAGTGATGAAATCTTTGAAGTCGGAAGGCTTACCTACTTTTATACTATTTAAAAATGGTAAAGAGACTTGGAGACATCAAGGATTAGTAACGCTTGAAGAATTTAACGCTGCGCTGAATAAATAAGAGCCTCTTTAGTTAGGTTTTCTATAGCCTCTTAAAAAATCGGTAATGGGCATTCTCTTTTTACCTTCCCATTGAATATCGTCAATACCAATATAGCCACCCTTGCAAGCTATTTTTGCAAATGTTTTTCCATCAGTAATAAAACTGCTTGGTTTTTCTGAACTGGCTGTATCAATAATATGTGTGGTAAATAACTTCACCATTTTTCCATCTATCTTGGTGATAGCCCCAGGAAATGGCGCGAGTCCTCTAATTAAATTATGAATATTTGCAGCTGAGTTCTCCCAATTTATTTCACAGTCCTTTGTAAATATTTTAGGTGCATGTTTTAGTTCAACACTTATTTCAGATTGTGCTTTGGCTTGAATAGTATTATTATTTAGCCCCTCAATTGTTTTTACAAGTAATGCAGCACCTACTTCTTTCATGGTATCGTGCAGTTCGCCAGCAGTCATATTGGCGCTAATGTCAATAGGCGCTTGTAATAAAATATTACCAGTATCAATGGCATGTTGTAATTGAAAAGTAGTCACCCCGGTTTGTTTTTCTCCATTAATAATGGCCCAATTAATAGGAGCTGCTCCCCTATACTGAGGAAGTAAAGAGCCATGCACATTTAAAGTACCCATGGGAGGAAAAGACCATACAATTTCCGGAAGCATTCTAAAAGCTACCACCACTTGAAGGTCTGGATTCAGGTTTTTGAGGGCCTCGAAAAATTCGGGTGATTTTAGTTTTTCTGGTTGAAGTACCGGTATAGAATTTTCAATGGCAAATTGTTTTACAGCACTTTTTTGTAGCTGCATGCCTCTGCCGCCTGGTTTATCGGGAGCTGTCACAACCGCAACCACATTCATTTTAGCTGCTAATAAGGCGCTTAAAGAAGCTACCGCAAAAGCAGGGGTACCCATAAAAATAATCCTCGGTTTTCTATCCATTACGCAAAGTTAGTTTATCTGCCATAATTATGTACTTTTGCCCTTTGCACCCTAGGTGCCTTACTAAAAATAAACAATATGCAACAAGTAAAAAATGGAGATACCATTCAAGTGCATTATCACGGTACTTTAACTAGTGGTGAGACATTTGACTCTTCAGAAGGAAGAGCTCCGTTGGAATTCGAAGTGGGTAAAGGAATGGTTATTCCTGGATTCGATAGCGGTGTTTTAGGAATGATAGTGGGCGAGAAAAAGACTATCAACATTCCTTTTATGGAAGCCTATGGTCCAAAACAACCTGAAATGATTGTTGAATTTCCGAAAGCACAATTCCCTGCGGATTTAAATCCAACAGTTGGAATGGCTTTAACTATGAATAATGGTCAAGGACAAGAATTCCAAGTTATTGTGGTAGAAGTAAAAGAAGAAGTAGTGGTATTAGATGCTAACCATTCTTTAGCAGGCCAAGACTTAACCTTTGCTTTAGAATTGGTGAAAATCGATTCTCCATCAAGTATTATTATGCCTTAAAAGGGTTTATAATTTCTATAAAATGTCCCGCGTCTTCATAAGGTGTCGGGACATTTTTATTATCTTTAGTTATGGGATTAAAATCATTAGAAGTAGCCAATCGTTTATTAAGATATGTGCAAGTGGATACGCAGAGCGACCCTTATTCCAACAGTTTCCCTTCTACAGAAAAACAAAAAAACTTATCTAAAATATTGGTAGAAGAATTGCAGCAAATGGGCATAGAAGATGCCGCCATGGATGTTAATGGTTATGTAATGGCCACTATACCAGCAACACATAATAGAAAAGTGCCCATTGTTTGTTTCTGCGCGCATGTAGACACAGCGCCCGATTGCAGTGGCACTAATGTTAAACCTATTTTACACGAAAATTATAATGGAGCACCCATAATTTTACCTGACGACCCTACGCAAATAATTACAACAGCATCTTATCCTTATTTAAAGAATTTTATAGGTAAGTCTGTTATTACTGCTTCTGGAAAAACTTTATTGGGTTCAGATGATAAAGCGGGCGTAGCTATTAGTATGGAATTGGCTAGTTATTTAATGAAAAATAAAAACATTGAACATGGCGACATTAAAATATTATTTACACCTGATGAAGAAGTGGGAAGAGGAACGGAACATTTAGATATACAAAAACTAGGCGCCGATTTTGGATATACTTTAGATGGTGGTGAGTTAGCTAGCTTTGAGATGGAAACTTTCAGTGCCGATAGTTTAACATTACATATTCAAGGAGTGATTGCGCATCCTGGTGCCGCGAAAGGCGTTTTGCAAAATGCTATTAAAATTGCCGCTGAAATTTTAGCTGCCTTGCCTAAAAATGAATGGAGTCCAGAGCATACTGAAGGGCGCATGGGATTTATTCATCCGAATCATATTGAAGGAGGTGCAGAAACAGCGCGCATTGAATTTTTAGTACGCGACTTTGATACAGTGAAGTTAAAAGAACATGCAGAGAAATTATATGGCATTGCGCAGCAAGTAATTGCTTCAAATAACAATTTTAATAAAGCATCTGTAACGATGGAGATAAAGGAGCAGTATAGAAATATGAGAGAAATTATTGATCAGCATCCGGTCATTGTTGAAAAGGCTTTAGCTGCCTATAAATTAATAGGCTTAACGCCCATTGTCACACCCGTAAGAGGCGGCACTGACGGCAGTCGTATGAGTTTTATGGGCCTGCCCACTCCAAATATATTTACAGGGATGCAAACCATACATAGTAAGCATGAATGGATTGGCGTGGAGGACATGGAAAAGTCGGTAGAAGTACTGGTGAAATTGGTGGAAATAATTTAACAAATTGATAGTTATTCACATACTTTACTATTTAAACAAAACCCTTTAACTTTAATTTATAAATTTAACGCCATGCTTTTTTTGTTACAAGTTGCCGAGGATAAAATTTCATTATTGAGTTTATTGCAAAAGGGTGGATGGATTATGTATCCATTGTATATTCTTTTAGTAATTGCCATTTTTGTTTTTATTGAACGTGTTTTAGCTATTAAAAAAGCAGGCACCATGGATCCTAAATTTATGTTCATCATAAAGGATCATATTTTATCTGGAAATATTGATGCGGCAAAAAGCATGGCTAAGAATGCAGAAAATCCAGTCGCAAAAATGATTGAAAAAGGTATTATGAGAATTGGTAAGCCTATTGATGCTATTGAAAAAAGCATGGAGAATGTGGGTAAGCTTGAAATGTACTCTATGGAGCGTAATTTAAATATTTTATCATTAGTGGCTGGTATTGCGCCTATGTTTGGTTTTCTAGGAACTATTGTAGGTATGGTTCAATTGTTTTATGGTATTGCTTCAACTGGAGAATATACTTTAAACACTATTGCAGGAGGTATCTATACAAAAATGATTACTTCGGCTACTGGTTTAATTATTGGTTTAATTGCCTATGTGGGTCATAACTATTTATCTACTCAAATAGATAAGACAGCGAATAAAATGGAAACAGCTAGCGCTGATTTTTTAGATATTTTACAAGAAACTACTCATTCTTAATCTATGAACTTAAGAAAGCGATTAAGAAATTCTCCAGAAGTGCATACAGGTGCATTGAATGATATATTATTCATATTATTATTATTCTTTTTAATTGTATCTACTTTAGCCAACCCTAATGTTATTAAGGTTTCTAATCCTAAAGCTTCTAGCGATACCAAGGCGAAACAAACCGTGGTGGTAACCATAGATAAAGATCAAAAATTATTTATTGGTTCTACTGCAGTTACTATTGAGGCCTTACCCAATGAGTTAAAATTATTTTTAGCGAAAGAAACCGAAAAGCCTTCTGTAGTTATTAATGGAGACAGTGTGGCAAACTTAGGGGTTACTATTCAAGTAATGCAAATTATAAAGTCTCTTGGAGCAACGCCTGTTGTTGCAGTAAATCCGGCGCACTAGCTATTTCAAGCTTGCTCTAATCATTCTGTTCTTCCCAAAACTATCTCGTCTTAATTCTGCATGGAAATTAAGTTCATCTAATAAAGCTAGTATGGCCTTCCCTTGGTCATAATGTATTTCAAAAAAGAGTTGCCCGTTGGTAGATAAATTTTGCTTCGCCATTTTAGCAATGGCTTTATAAAAAATAAGGGGGTCTTCATTCGATACGAATAAAGCAATTGCAGGTTCAAAGCCCACTACCTGTTCTTGCATATTTGCTTTTTCTCTGATAGGAATATAAGGGGGGTTACTTACAATAATATCATAAGTATGGTCAAGTGCTGCTGTGTTTAAAATATCCTGCTCTATCCATTCTATGGAAGCCTTTACATTATTGGCATTTATTTCGGCCACTGCTAAGGATTCTTTACTAATATCTAATCCTGTAAGGCTACATAAAGGAAGGGATAATTTTAAAGCAATAGGTATACAGCCAGAGCCAGTGCCTATATCAATTATAGACAATGGTTTATTCATTATACTAGCATAAGAAATAATCCATTCTACTAATTCTTCAGTTTCGGGTCTGGGAATTAATACATGTTCATTTACCATTAATTCATTGCCCATAAACCAGGCCTTGCCTAAAATATATTGAATAGGTTTGCCCAATAACAGTTGCTCGGCGTATAACTCTATTTGTGTTTGTTGTTCTTTAGTGAATGCCGTGTTTACATTTACAATTTGTTGCATCCTATTCCAACCAGTAACCGCTTCAATAAGCATACCCATTAAACTGCTCAATTCAACAGCGTCAATTTTAGAGGCTAGCTTTTGCTTTAGGAATATTTTTATTTCTTGTAAACTCATACCACAATGTTACAAATGATTATGCATTATGAACTAGCTTTGAACAAATAATTCTAAGAACGCCTACCTATATGGATCCTCATTTTTATAGTACCATTGAAATACCAGCTATTGCTGAGTTTAAGGATAGGGGAAGTAAGTTCTTGGCCTACTCTTACCCAGTAGATTCGGTAGATACTTGTAAAAAAATTATCACAGGGCTGAAAAAAGAACATCCTAAAGCAGTTCATTTTTGTGTGGCCTATAGAATAGGCGTAGAAGGCAATATATTCAGAGCCAGTGATGACGGAGAGCCAGCGGGTTCTGCAGGAAGACCCATACTAGGACAAATAGATAGTAAAGAGCTTACCAATATAATGGTAGTGGTAGTGCGTTATTTTGGAGGAACTTTATTAGGCGTGCCTGGTTTAATTAATGCGTATAAAACGGCTACTACACTTGCTTTACAATTAGCACCCATTGTACAAAAGCCCATTGAACTTAAATATGAATTAAATTTTGATTATCACCAGATGAATGAAGTGATGATGATTGTGAAGCAATATAATTGTTCGGTAACGGAACAGGAAGCACAATTATTTGTACAATTAAAAATTGGCATACCCAAAGCGAGACTGGAAGAAGCGCTGAATAAATTCAATGATTTAAGAGAAGTTAAATTAACCTTGATCTCTAATTAATGTAGTAGTAATTAATATAGTCGTTGGAATATAGTACTAGCAATATTGAATTACTAAATAAACTGAATAGCGCAACCGACTTAGTATTTATAAAAACCCTCTCCCGTTTTTACACCTAGTTTCCCTTCCTCTACCATTTTAACTAATAATGCAGCAGGCGCGTATTTTGAATTATTAAAGCCTTCTTCCATAATGGTCATAATATTCTTACAAACATCTAGCCCAATATAATCGGCCAGTTGTAATGGCCCCATGGGATGTGCCATGCCTAGTTTCATAATTTGATCAATGGTAGCAGCATCACTAATGCCTTCAGAAAAAGCATGAATAGCTTCATTAATCATGGGCATTAAAATTCTATTGGCAATAAAACCTGGCGCGTCTTTTACTACGCAAGGAATTTTATCAATTTTTTTGGTTAAAGCTACGATGGTATCAGTTACACTTGCAGCAGTAGCTTCTCCATTAATAATTTCAACCAATTTCATAATAGGTACCGGATTCATAAAATGCATACCAATAACCAGTGTGGGTCTATTAGTAGCTGCTGCTAATTGACCAATAGAAATAGAAGAAGTATTGGTAGCCAGTATACAATTTGGCTTCGCGTATTGGTCAAGACTTGCGAATATCTTTTTTTTAATCTCTGCATTTTCAGTAGCAGCTTCAATGACTAGATCGGCATGAGCAACGCCTTGTTCAATAGAAGTAGATGTTTGAATATTGGATAGCGTACTTGCTTTGTCTTCAGTTGTAATAGTTTGTTTGGAAATTTGTCTGTCTAAATTCTTTTCAATAGTAGCCATTGCTTTTTCTAGAGCACCAGCTTGTGCATCTATTAATTGAACCTTGAAACCTTTTTGTGCAAAAACATGTGCAATACCATTACCCATGGTGCCAGCACCAATCACCGCAATATTTTCCATAAAACTATTTTTTCGATTTATAATCACCCCTTTTCCATGCATTGATAAAACTTCTCCATGCACTTGGGTTTAATATATTCATTGGAGGCAATTGCCCAGAGTAATAATATTTAGTAGCTTGTTGTGTTAAGGATGCACCCACGGCCTCTTTACCATCATAAGGTAAGCTTGAAAGAATAATTCTTTTCTGACTCATGCTGGTATTTTTTCTAGCAATCTCATACATGTCGTCGTCCACTTTGGCATTCACAAAATCTCTTTCAAATTGTGCCCGAGAGGGTCGGGCTTTTAAAATAGTGGCTGGTAAGAAATTAGTATCATTCACCATTAATTGAATCACGCTATATTGATTGCCTTCTAATTTTGCAGGAATTAATATGGTTCTATTTTTAAATCCTATACAAGAAAAAGTAATACTCTCTCCTTTATTCACCGCTATAGAGAAAACACCATCATTATTAGTAATGGTACCTCGTCCCTTTTTTTCAACAACCACACTTGCAAAGGGGATGGCCTTTAAGCTGTCAGCCGTCATAATAACTCCGTATAATTGTATCACAGAGTCGCGGTAAATATCGACCGTTTGAGCATAGGCCTTGTTTTGGCTAAAGCTTGCCAAGATAATAATTGTAATAAATAATGCCTTTCTCATGTACTTGCAAATTTAAGCCTCAATCTTTAAATAATCGAAGCCATTTTTGAATATTCTGCCTCTTAAAACAGCAAAATAAGTGCAATGAGCGTTAACTTTGCAGCGATCTAAATTATTTAACAAAAACTTCCATAATGACTACCTCGGATATTCTAAAGGCCTTAAGTAATGTGCAAGAACCAGATTTGGGAAAGGACTTAGTTACTTTAAATATGATCAAAGACCTTCAAGTGGACGGTGATAAGGTAAGCTTTACCATTGTGCTTACAACCCCAGCTTGTCCTATGAAGGATTTAATGAAAAATGCCTGTGAAAATGCCATTAAATTACTAGTGAACAAGGCGGCCATTATTGAAGTGAATTTTACTTCTAATACCACTAGTTTAAGAAAAGATGAAAAGAAGGTTTTAGGACAGGTTAAAAATATTATTGCAGTAGTAAGTGGTAAAGGAGGTGTCGGGAAAAGTACCATTTCAGCTAACTTGGCTTTGGCTTTAGCAGAAGGTGGTGCGAAAGTTGGTTTAATGGACGCCGATATATACGGACCTAGTGTTCCCATTATGTTTGGCGTAAGAGGTCAAAGACCTATGATGAAAGATGGTGATGGAAATGGAATTATTATTCCTTTAGAAAAATATGGTATTAAATTAATGAGTATTGGATTATTGGTGGATGAAAAAGATGCAGTGGTTTGGAGAGGTCCAATGGCAAGCAGTGCTATTCGTCAATTCATTACCGATGTAGATTGGGGAGAGCTAGATTATTTAGTGATTGATATGCCTCCTGGCACTGGCGATATTCATTTAACCATTATGCAAACAGTTCCTGTTACAGGAGTGGTTATTGTAACTACACCACAAACAGTAGCACTTGCCGATGCTAAAAAAGCCATTGCAATGTTTGGTCAAGCGAATGTGAAAGTGCCCATTATTGGTTTAATAGAAAACATGTCTTATTTCACGCCTGCCGAATTACCGAACAATAAATATTATTTATTTGGAAAGCAAGGCGGACAGAATTTAGCCACAGAATATGATTTAGCTTTCTTAGGAGAAATACCATTAGTACAATCCATAAGAGAAGGGGGAGATGCAGGTGTGCCTGCCATGGTAGGGGAAGAAGAAGTATCCAAGGCTGCTTTAAGAGGGGTGGTATCTAATGCGGTTCGTCAAATAGCCATTAGAAATGCTAACCTTCCTAGAACACAAACAATATCAGTTGCTTAATATGCCGAATAAAATTATTATTGCTATTGACGGTTATTCCTCTTGCGGAAAAAGTACATTGGCAAAAGCCTTAGCGGCTCAATTGGAATATGTATTTATTGACACAGGGGCTATGTACCGTGCAGTGGCACTTTATTTTTTAAGAAACAATATTAATTTTGAAAATGAAGCTCAAATTCTAAAAGCCTTAGAGGAGATAAAATTAAACTTTGTGTATAATGCTACAAGTTTAAAAAGTGATATGGTTTTGAATGGAGAAAATGTAGATGCTGAAATTAGAGAAATGCGTGTGAGTGAAAAAGTGAGTGAAGTGGCCACTATTGGCCCTGTTAGAGACTTTGCCGTAGCGCAACAACAAGCCATGGGAGAATTTAAAGGTATTGTAATGGATGGTAGAGATATTGGTACGGTGGTGTTTCCTAAAGCCGAGCTTAAAATTTTTGTTACAGCCGACCCTGCTATTCGTGTAGAAAGAAGATTTTTAGAATTACAAAATACCAATCCCGCTATTCGAAAAGAAGAAATAGAAGCGAATTTACAACACCGAGATTTAATGGATACAACAAGAGAAAGAAGCCCATTAAAAAAAGCTGAAGATGCTATTGTTTTAGATAATACAAATATGACTAGAGAAGAGCAATTTAATTTGGCACTTAGTTGGGCGATTGCCAAAATTGGATAACTTCTTCAAGTGCTTCCTCTACTTTATAATAACCTGCAATTTTTCTAATCACTGATTCCACCACTGTATCAGGACAACTAGCGCCACTGGTCATTAAAATAGTAACAGTATTCTTTGCAGGTAAATAATTTTCTATAATTTCTTCCGACTTATCATTCCAATTGGTTTTAATAATTTTATTTTCATCAATTATTTTATTGGCATCGTCTATAAAATAAGTAGGTAGTTTTTGCTCACATAATTCTACTAAATGTGAACTATTACTGCTATTTTTTCCACCCATTACAATGGCTAAATCGGCAGTGGTATTTAATAATTCTATGACTGCAGACTGGTTGTCGTTAGTGGCATAGCAAAGTGTATCTCGCGTATCGGCAAAATGGGCGCTGAGATTTTCTTTACCATATTTTATAGCCACTATATTTTTTAAATAATCTGAAATGGCTTGGGTGTCGGTAGCTAGCTGCGTGGTTTGATTAATCACCCCTAATTTTTCAAAATGTATACTAGGATCAAAACCTGCTGAGTATCTATTTTTAAAATGCTTTTCAAAATCACTTATGGGAAGCTCGCCTGTAATTATTTTACCTAATACAATCGCTTCCTGCATATCATTCACAATAACGGTGGGTGCTTTATGCGCAGCATGAGAAAAAGTAGCCCTGGTTTCTTCGTGCTTGGGTTTACCATGAATAATAATGGTAAAACCTTTTTTAGCAATTTGATCTCCGCGGTTCCATACTTTTTCTACAAAGGGGCAAGTGGTATTATACTTATGAATTTCAATGCCAATAGCATTTATTTTTGCTTCTAATTCTAAAGTAGTACCAAAGGCAGGTATAATGACTACATCCTCTTTAGTAAGAGTAGTTAATGAAATTATTTCATTTCCATTGGTATCGTGTAAAAATTGAACGCCTTTTTTAGTTAAATCGGCATTTACTTGTGGGTTATGAATCATTTCACTTAATAGAAATATTCTTTTTCCTTTATTCTCCTCAATGGTTTTATAAGCAATTTCAATTGCGTTTTCTACACCATAACAAAATCCAAAATGACGGGCAAGGTATATCTTTAGAGGTCCTATGTCAATAAGGGCAGGACTAAAATCTTTTTTCAATTTATCTTCTTCCTTGCGCTTATTCTTAATAGCACTTATTAAAGTACTACGATAACCGGAAGGAACCTCAAAATGCTTCATGCTGAACTTTTATTGACTTATGGACACAAAAGTACATAGTTCATATCTTTTTACCCATTTTTCCCTCAAACATTGCCTATAAATCTGGGCTTTACTAGTATAGGCTACTTATCTTTGCGCCATGAATTACGTTTCTGTAGAAGGATTGACTAAAAGTTATGGCATTACCTCTTTATTTAAGGGTATCAATTTTAATATCAATGAAGGCGATAGTATTGCTTTAATTGCTAGAAATGGGGTGGGAAAGACCACTTTGTTAAGAATATTAGCAGGCAAGGAACAACCCGATACGGGCACGGCCAAAATTCACAAGGACGTGCATTTGGTTTTATTTGAACAAGACCCTCAGTTTATTGAAACAGCTAGTATCACACAAAATATATTCAATCAGGATCATCCAGTGATGAAGGCTATTAGTAATTATGAAATGGCCATGGAAACGGAGGATGAAAATTTGATTACTAATTCCATTATGGAAATGGAAGAAACAGGTGCTTGGGATTTTGAATCGAAAGTGAAAACTATTTTAACGCAGTTAAATATAAATCATTTAGAACAACCGGTTTCAAAATTAAGTGGAGGACAGCGCAAGCGTGTTTCTTTAGCGAAAACTTTAATACAAATTGGTTTTGAGCCCAAACATGTTTTATTATTAATGGATGAGCCTACTAACCATTTGGACTTAAATATGATTGAGTGGTTGGAGAATTATTTATTACAAGAAAAAGTAACCCTATTACTTGTATCGCATGACCGTTATTTTTTAGAAGCGGTGACCGATCAAATTTGGGAATTAGAGAGAGAAAATTTATATTCTTATAAAGGCGATTATGAAAATTATTTAGAAAAGAAGGCTGCCAGAATTGATTCTGAATTAGCCAGCATTGATAAAGCCAAGAACACTTTTAGAAAAGAACTAGAGTGGATGCGCAAGCAGCCCAAGGCTAGAACTACTAAAAGTAAAAGCCGTCAAGATAACTTCTATGATGTAGAGGCGAAGGCCAAACAGAAAATAGAAGAGACCAATTTGCAATTGGATATGAAGATGACTAGAATAGGCGGTAAAATTATTGAAGCCAAAAAAGTATACAAGTCCTATGGTGATTTAGTAGTCTTAAAAGGCTTTGATTATACATTTAGTAAAGGAGAGCGTATTGGTGTAGTGGGTAAAAATGGAGTGGGAAAATCGACCTTCTTACAAATTATACAAGGCATTACTGAGCCCGATAGCGGAAAAATAAATGTAGGGGAAACCATTGTCTTTGGTCATTTCTCTCAAGAGGGGCTAGTGTATAAAAAAGACATGCGTGTAATTGAGTTTTTGAAAACCTTTGCTGAAAATTTTCCATTAGCAAGTGGAGGTTCCTTAAGTGCAGCACAGTTTTTAGAATTATTTTTATTCACTCCCGACAAGCAATATACTTATTTAAGTGCTTTAAGTGGGGGAGAGAAAAAGCGTTTACAACTATTAACTATTTTATTTAAAAATCCGAACTTCCTTATATTGGATGAACCTACCAATGACTTAGACCTTCCCACTTTGGCCGTCTTAGAGCAATTTTTAATTGATTTCGCAGGTTGTGTCTTATTAGTATCGCACGATAGATATTTCATGGATAAGTTAGTAGACCATTTATTTATATTTGAAGGAAATGGTGTGATTAGAGACTACCCAGGTAACTATACACAGTTTAGAATTCTAGAAAAGACCAAGCAAAACTATGCAGCCGTGAGTTCTGATATTTCTAAGGCACAGGATTTCTTTGTCCCAGTCAAAGAAGAACCTGCAACTGTGCAAGCGCCTTTGGTAGCTGCAAAAAAAACTGCTGAAAAATTAAGCTTCAAAGAAAAAACTGAATTGGATAACTTGAATAAAAATATTCCAGCAATGGAAGAAAAGAAAAAAGTATTAACCGAAAAATTAAATGATAGCAGTTTGGCCTATGATAAAATCATAGCATTAAGCGAAGAATTAGGAACCTTAAATAGCCAATTAGAAACTGCAGAATTAAGATGGTTATTGCTCAATGAGAAGATCTGATTAAAATAGTTTAATGAAAATAGTGTTTTCATCTAGTACCTGGGCCTCATTTTTGAGTTTTACTTCAATTATGAGGCCTAAGTTTTTGGGCATAACTATTTTTTCATAATAATTTGGTTGAAGAATTAAGTCAGTAAATATTTTACTTGGCTATTCATCATTAAACTAACATTATTATGAAACCTATTGAACGCATTTCCGCGTACTTAAAATTCAAAAACATTAGTCCCCATTCCTTTGAAAGAAAAGTGGGCCTTTCTAATGGCTATTTTGCCAAACAACTCCGTAATCTAGGCTCCATTGGCTCGGACATTTTAATTAGAATAGATGAGCTCTATGCCGATTTAGATATTCTTTGGGTACTTACGGGCCAAAGACAAATGATTAATGCTTCCAATGATCCAGGGGGTGAATTTGGCAGTATGAAATTAGATGAATTCATATCCAAGTATGAAACAGAGAATAGAAAAATTAAAGTATTGGAATCGGATGTAGAAAAACTACAAGTAGTATTGAATGACAAGGATAAAATTATCTCCCTTTACGAAGTCATTGCTAGTAATAAAATAAATTCGGCACCTCCTGAGAATAATCATCAAGTGATGCCGAATTTTAAACAAGCTATACCGAATCAATAATTTAAACCAAAAATCAGAACCTATCATTTTAAATAATAATATAGTTTATACAATAATAAGTGTAAACTATATTATTTAAGCATACGCTCTATTACTTAAGCATAAGAGGCAACTGGTTCACAAGTACATACTAAATTTCTATCTCCATGTGTATTGTTTACTCTTGCCACTGTTGGCCAGAATTTATTTTGTTGTACATAATATAATGGGAAGGCTGCTTCTTGTCTTGTATAAGCATGCGTCCATTCATTAGCACAAATTACTTTCTGTGTATGCGGTGCATTTTTCAAAGGGTTGTCTAATTTATCAGAAACCCCTTTTTCAATAGCGGTAATTTCATCATGTATAGAAATTAAGGCATCGCAGAAACGATCTAATTCTGCTTTATCCTCACTCTCAGTTGGCTCAATCATAATGGTACCTGCTACTGGAAAGCTCATGGTAGGTGCATGAAAGCCATAATCTATTAAACGCTTGGCTACATCTTCTGCTTCAATACCCGCAGTGGCTTTAAAAGGTCGAAGGTCAATGATAAATTCATGCGCACATGTGCCATTTTTTCCTGCATATAGAATAGTATATTTTTTCTCTAAACGAGATTTCATATAGTTCGCATTTAAAATAGCATAAGCAGTGGCTAATTCTAAACCAGTGGCGCCTAACATTTTAATATAGGCATAACTAATTAATAAAATACTAGCCGATCCCATAGGAGCAGCACTTACTGCACCAATTTTATTTTTATTGTAAACATGTCCAGGTAAGAAAGGAGCTAATTTATCGTTTACACAAATTGGGCCCATGCCTGGTCCGCCTCCACCATGTGGTATAGCGAAAGTTTTATGTAAGTTCAAATGACAAACATCCGCACCAATGGCTCCTGGGCTTGTTAAACCTACTTGCGCATTCATATTCGCACCGTCCATGTAAACAAGTCCGCCTAATTCATGAATGCTTGCACAAATATCAATAATGGTTTCTTCAAACACACCATGAGTAGAAGGGTAAGTAATCATGAGTCCGCCTAGCTTGTCTTTATGTAAGGCTGCTTTTTCTAGTAAATCTTTCATGTCAATATTTCCTGCGGCATCACAAGCCACTACAATTACTTTAAAGCCTGCCATCACCGCACTAGCTGGGTTGGTGCCATGTGCACTAATTGGAATTAAGACAATATTTCTATGGGCTTGCTTATGATGTTCGTGGTAAGCACGAATAGTTAATAAACCCGCATACTCACCTTGTGCACCACTATTTGGTTGTAAGCTACATGCGGTGAAACCTGTGGTCTCACATAAGTAAGCACTTAATTCTTTGGCTATTTCTTGATACCCTAAAGTTTGTGTACTAGGTGCAAAAGGGTGCATGGTACTAAATGCAGGCCAGCTTACTGGAATCATTTCCGTGGCAGCATTTAATTTCATCGTACAGCTTCCCAAACTAATCATGCTGGTATTTAAAGACAAGTCTTTATTTTCCAATTGTTTGATAAAACGCATCATTTGTGTTTCACTATGATGTGTATTGAAAACTGGATGTTGTAAATAAGTAGAAGTTCGAACTAAAGATGCTGGAATAGAAGCGGCTCCTACTGTTTTCCCACTTGCTTTTTTGCCAGTGATTTTTTCAAATAAGTCAACTACTTTTTCTATTTCTCGAGCACTAATTGTTTCATCTATAGTAATGGAAATACTATTGTCGTTTTTTCCATCATTGAAATAGCGGAAATTATAATCAACAGCTAAGGCTTCTTTTTGTAAAGCATCAATATCAAAACCTGAGAAATGTAAAGTGTCGAAATAGAATTTATTAGATTGACTAATACCTAAGCTTGTTAATTGCGCTTCTAAATTTTGTGCCAAGCCATGAATTTTTTCAGCAATTTTTTTCAAACCTACTGGTCCATGATAAATAGTATACATCACCGCCATATTTGCCAATAAGGCTTGTGCAGTACAAATATTTGAAGTGGCTTTTTCTCTTTTAATATGTTGCTCTCTTGTTTGCAAAGCCATTCTTAAAGCTCTACCACCTTGCGCATCTATACTTACGCCAATTAATCTTCCTGGCATACCTCTTTTAAATTCATCCTTAGTGGCAAAATAAGCTGCATGTGGTCCGCCAAATCCCATGGGTACTCCAAAGCGTTGTGTATTACCAACGGCTACATCTGCATTTAATTCTCCTGGGCTTTTTAATAAGGTAAGTGACATAATATCGGCTACTAATATAACCAAACCCCCTGCTTGATGCACTTGATCAATAAAAGCGGTGTAGTCTTCAATGCTTCCTGTATTATTTGGATATTGTAAAATGGCGCCGAAATAACTGTTATCAATATTTGCAGCAGTATAATTGCCTTCTTCAATTTGAATATGAATTGGGGCGGCTCTTGTTACAAGTACATCCTTGGTTTGAGGGAAAATAGCACTGTCTACAAAAAACTTAGGTTGTGTAATGGTATCGGTTTTGTTCACATGATTAAAAATCATGGCCATGGCTTCTGCTGCTGCAGTGGCTTCGTCTAATAAAGAAGCATTGGCAATAGGCATTCCCGTTAAATCACAAACCATGGTTTGAAAATTCAATAAACTTTCTAAACGGCCTTGCGCAATTTCTGCTTGGTAAGGAGTGTACTGGGTATACCAACCTGGATTTTCAAAAATATTTCTAAGTATGACCGTAGGTGTAATAGTGCCATAATAACCTTGACCAATAAAATTGGTTGCGACAATATTTTTATCTCCTATTTTTTTTAAAGACTGTAACATTTCAAATTCAGAAAGTCCTTCTGGAATTTGCATTGGCTTTTTAGAACGTATATTTCCTGGTACAGTTTTTTCAATTAATTCATCAATTGATTTTGCGCCAATAGAGGCCAGCATTTTCTCCGTTTCTTGGGCACTTGGGCCAATATGTCTTTTGATAAATTCTGCTCCTTTGGTATTGAGTTGCAACATAAATAGGGTGGTTTAAAAAATGGATACGAAGATACAAAAAAACCACCCTTTTCATGAAGCCAATTGTGGCTGTGGGGAAAGCTTGTGGATGAGCCCTAAATAGTTTATATTTGAGCTAATATTATGAGCCTATCTCTTGAACAATTGTTTGAAACGCCTGCCCCGGAAACACTTAAAAAATTCCAAAATTTTTTAAAAAGGGTAGATAAACGCAAAATACTTAAACAATTGCCCGATTTTCATGAAGCCGCCTTTGAAAAGGTGAACTGTTTGGACTGCGCTCGTTGCTGTAAAAATTACTCTCCTAGGTTTAAAATGCCCGATATTAAAAGAGTTAGTAAGTACTTAAGAATAGAAGAAACGGTATTTATAGATACTTATTTATCCATGGATCAGGAAGGAGATTATGTAGCTAATACCAAGCCATGTCCTTTTTTAGGTAAGGATAATGCTTGTAGTATTTATGAGCACCGCCCAAGCGATTGTCAACGTTTTCCTTATACCGATGAAGATGTATTTTTTAAGCGCCCAGTCATTACTATGAAAAATGCAGAATTTTGTCCCATTGTGCATGATGTCATGCATGGACTTTTAACTACTCCTTAGTTTTTTAAAACTATATCACCCATTAAAACTATTACTCTTTACAACTAGTACTCCATTTTTCTTAATGTAGGTGCTTTGAACCAAGTGGTGACTACTACCAAAATAGTCATAGTGCCACCAAATACTACTGAAGGAATAACGCCTAATAATTTTGCAGCCACGCCACTTTCAAATTGACCGAACTCATTACTACTATTAATGAACATGGAGTTTACGCTCATTACCCTGCCGCGCATATGATCGGGTGTTTTTAATTGTACAATGGTACCTCTAAAAATCATGCTAAAGCCATCCAAGATGCCACTTAATAATAAGGCTGCAAAAGAAAGCCAAAATAATCTGGACAGGGCAAATACAATAATGCATAGGCCAAAGCCACCGACAGCAAATAATAATTTTTTTCCTTGACCAGAAGTTACTGGGAATAGGGTAATTATAAAAATAATTAAAATAGCACCTATATCGGAGGCGGCATTTAACCAACCAAATCCAATGGGGCCTACTTTTAATATATCAACAGCATATACTGGTATCATGGCCACTGCACCTCCAAATAAAACAGCAAATAAGTCTAAGGAAAGTGCACCCAAAACTTCTTTGGTATTAAATACAAAACGCAAACCTTCTTTGACACTCTCTAATGTTTTTTGATTGGCTACTAAATCGGCATGCGGTGGCTTCGCTGTTATTTTTGCCATAAATAAATAACCAATAGTTACTAAGGCTACCACGCTCATTAAGGCACCCGTATGTCCAAAGCCTGCAATAATAAATCCTACAATTGCATGACCTAATATAGAAGCAGTTAACCAAATACCTTGGCTCCAAGTGGTGGCATTTTGTAATAAATCCTTGGGAATGATAACACCTACAATGGTACCAAAGCTAGGCCCAGTAAAGGATCTAATAATACCTGTACAAAAAACAATAAAATAAATAGAAATGGCAATGATAAGAGAACTGTGTGCGGCAAATGAATTAGCATTATCGGCTTTGTCATTATAAATAGACAAGCCCAATAAAATAATGGCACATATCCAATACAGACTTACTCCTCTCAGCAGGAGTTTTCTTTTTTCACTTATATCAATTACATGGCCTGCATACAATGCTAAGGATACAGCAGGAATCACTTCTGCAAGTCCAATAAGGCCTATGGCAAAGGGTTCTTTAGTTAATTCGTAAATCCACCAGCCAACCAAAGTGCCCATCATTCTGAGGCCCATAATAAATAAAAAGCGACCTAACATTAGATTTCTGAATTCAACCACTTTTAAAGATGCGAAGGGGCTAATCTTAGGTGTATTGTTTATTTCCATTTTACTAAGTTAGGGTAAAGTGAAATAATGTTGTCCTTGTTCTAAATCTTTATCAAGGGCATTGGTGATTACTTTCAGATGGGCTTCATTGTATATAAAGTCGGCATTGGAAGCATCTATGTAAATGGTTTTAATTTGATGCTGTTTGATGTAGCTAGTATAGGTTTCCTGAATTCTAAATAAATAGTCATCTGGAATGGCTTGTTCAAATTTTCTATTTCTCTTTTTAATGTTCCCTTGTAATGTATTAACAGGTGCATGTAAATAAATAAGTATATCGGGAGTTACTAGTTGTTGAGAAAATACATCAAACATTTTTTGGTATAATCTATATTCTTCCTCTGGTAAATTAACTTTAGCAAACAATAAACATTTGGTAAATAAATAATCTGAAACAATCAGCTCTTGAAATAAATCATTTTTTTTAATGAATTCTTGTTGTTGCTTGAAACGCTCTGCTAAAAAAAATAATTCTAAAGGGAAGGCGTATTGTTTTGGGTTTTCGTAAAACTTAGTAAGAAAAGGGTTTTCTGCAAATTCTTCCAATACCAACTTGGCATTATAATACTTAGAGAGTAGCTGAGATAGGGTGGTTTTGCCTGCTCCAATATTTCCTTCAATGGCAATATAACGATGGTTCATAATGTCTTAAATGCTGCTTCCAAATATAGCAAGCAGATACTTTATTCACTGCTTTTTTTATACACAACTGAAGAATCTCCACATTCTTTTAACAATACCTCGTTGGTTTTTAATAAAATAGGGTGAATGTAGGCTGGGGCAATTTCTGCCAAGGGAGTTAAGACAAATTTTCTTTCTGCCATACTTGGATGAGGAATAGTTAAGTTGCTTGAATTAATAATTTCATCATTAAAATAAATGATATCAATATCAATAATTCTAGGACCTAATGGAATCTCTCTTTTTCTACCTAGGGCAATTTCAATCTTTAAAATTTCTTCCAATAGCTTCTCTGCTTCTAATTCAGTTTCTAATACTAATGCTTGATTTAAAAAAGTAGGCTGTTCTTTAAATCCCCATGCTTCCGTTTCATATATAGAAGAAGTGGCTGTTATTCGACCACATTCTATGTTTAGCTTATCTATGGCACCAGCTAAGTTTGCCATTCGCTCACCCATATTACCACCTATCAAGAGGTATACATTATTCATAAGAAGGATTCTAAAAGTAGCCCAAATATCCATAATTTTACAACGCTGCCCTATTTTAAATGCTTCTATTTTTATACTCATTTATATAGCGCTTCTAAAAATCAATATCCCATTTTCATGAAACAGTTTTTTAAGACCTTTTTTGCTTCTTTATTAGCACTTATTATTTTTAGTATAATAGGTATTGTGTTATTAGTATCCATTGCTGCTGGTTTTTCAAAAGAAGAACAAAAAGTCACAGCCACTAATTCTGTATTAGTAATAGATATAGCAGAAAATTTTGAAGAGCAAACAAAGTCCGATGCTATTTCTGAAATTCTAAGACAAAGAAAAGGGAAGTCTCCAAGCTTGTCACAATTAATTGGATTAATTCAAAATGCAAAAAAGGACACTGCTATTAAAGGTATCTATATTAAGTGTGCGCAAAATCCAAATGGATATGCTTCTTCTGAAGAAATAAGAACCGCCTTACTTGATTTTAGAAACTCCAATAAGTTTATTATTGCTTACGGTGAAACCATTACACAGAAAGGCTATTGGATTGGCAATGTGGCCAATCAAATTTATACCCATCCGCAAGGGGGGCTTGAGTTTTCTGGATTTTCTTATGAGACTATGTTTTTAAAGGGTTTATTAGATAAATTAGAAATTAAGCCTCAAGTATTTTATGCAGGTAAATTTAAAAGTGCTACAGAGCCTTTCAGGTATGCACAAATGTCTGAGGCCAATAAATTGCAAACTTCTGTTTGGTTAAATGCACTGTACGCAAGTTTTATTCAAGGTGTAGCCGATGCAAGAGGTTTAGAAGTGGCTAGTTTGAAAGCATTGTCTAACGATGGCAAAATTCAATCCGCCAATGATGCGCTTCAAAATAATTTAGTGGATGGCTTATTATATGATGACCAAGTAAAAAAATTAATTGCCAAAAAAATTCATGTTACTAAGCCCCAAGATATTTCGTTTGTATCTATTAACGATTATTCAGCCACTGTGGCTTTAAGAGGAAATGGCAAAGGCAAAATCGCAGTTATTTATGCTAATGGTGATATTGAAATGGGAAAAGGAAGTAACGATGCTATTGCAAGTGATGATTATAGAAAGTTATTGCAAGAAATAAAAAATGACGCCTCTATTGATGCGGTAGTGTTAAGAGTGAATTCTCCAGGAGGTAGTGCCTTAGCTAGTGATATCATTTGGAGAGAAATAGAATTATTGAAAAAAGAAAAACCAGTAGTGGTGAGTATGGGTAATTATGCAGCTTCTGGCGGTTATTATATTGCTTCTGGCGCCGATTCTATTTTAGCAGATGCCAATACCATTACAGGTTCTATTGGTGTATTTTCTGTTATTCCTAATATAGAAGGGTTTATGAAAAATAAACTAGGCATTACTTTTGATAGAGTGAAAACAAGTCAATATGCAGATGTACCTTCTACTACTAGAACCATGAATGCTACAGAAGAAAGGTTTATGCAATCAAGTGTGGATAGTGTGTATGCTTCTTTTAAATCTCGAGTAGCACAAGGCCGTAAAAGAAGTATTGAATATGTTGACTCCATTGCACAAGGTAGAGTTTGGATTGGATCCGATGCAGTGAAAGTAGGTTTAGTGGACAGAATAGGTAATTTAAATGATGCTATTGCAACTGCTGCAAGAATGGCTAAATTAAAAGGCTATAGCACAAAGTCCTATCCTGAATCAAAATCATTTATTGAAGATTTGATTAGCGGATACGAGGACAACATCAAAACCAAGGCGATCAAGGAAGAAATAGGAGAAGCGCAGTGGCAGGTATTACAACAAGTCAAAACAGTTAAACAAATCATGGGTAAAACCCAAGCGCGAATGCCTATCTTTGTAGTGAATCATCCATAGTTCTATGCGTCCATATAGTCAATTAACGGCCATGTTAGCTATTACCAAGGCTAGCCTGCGCTCCATATTTAGAAGCCCTTCAGCTGTTATATTTAGCATTGCCTTTCCGCTTATTTTTATTTTAGTATTTGGCTTTTTAAGCAGCGGTGGTAATATTAATGTAACGGTGGCCATGGATCAGCGCTCCGATACTTTGAATCCTGTGTATGCCGCTATCAAACATATACCTGGTTTTAATTTTTTAGAAGGCGATTCTACAAAAATTAAAAATGAATTATCTAAGGGCCGTTTAACCGCACTTATTTCTATTCAAAAAACGAATAATGTAAATACCCCTTATACTATTAATTTAACAAGTTCTGAAGCAGCGAATCCGCAAAATATACAATTGGTGAAGTCTATATTAAATGCGGTTATTAGCAAGTTGAATCAAGAAAATTTTGCAAACACGCCTACGATGGCAGTGGTGAATAATAATGTGCAACAAGTACCTGGGCGCATATATAGAACCATTGATTTTGTATTACCTGGTCAACTAGGCTTTTCATTATTAAGTGCAGGTGTATTTGGGGTGGCTTTTTTGTTTTTTAATTTAAGACAGCAGTTAGTTTTAAAGAGATTTTATGCCACACCCATTAGAAGGCTATATATAATTTTAGGGGAAGCCTTAAGCCGTGTGCTGTTTCAATTAATTACTGCCATTATTATTATTGGTATTGGTCACTTTGCTTTTAAATTTACTTTAGTGCATGGCTGGGTAACTTTTGCAAGTATAATGGTATTAAGTTTTATAGCCTTAATATTATTTATGGGTTTTGGTTTTATAGTTAGTGGAGTGGCTAAAAATGAAAGTAGTATTCCTCCCTTTGCCAATTTAATAACACTGCCTCAATTCTTATTAGCAGGTACTTTTTTCTCTATCGATAACTTCCCTACTTGGATGCAACCTTTCTGTAGAATACTACCCCTGACTCATTTTAACAATGCCATGCGTAATATTTCTTTTGAAGGAGCTAGTTTACTTTCAGTTTGGCCCGATATTTCTTTTTTACTTATTTGGATTCTAGTGGTTTATGGGGTTGCTTTTAAAATATTTAAATGGGAGTAATGAAATACATTAAGCTAGTTATAATAAGCGTTGTTTTTTTAAGTTTATTGATAACTTGTATATCGCTGTTATTCCCTTCAAAAGTAATTGCTTCAAGAGCGGTGGAGGTAAATGCAGGTGCGGAAAAAATTGCATATTTCACTTCAGATTTAAGTCATTGGAACCAATGGATGAGCGATTGGAAAGAAAACAAAGTGGTACTCGAAAATAATACAGCGCATATTGGCACGCAAACAGTTCAATTCATTAATAAGACTGCTAATAAAGTAAATTATGAATGGATTGCCACAGGACAAAGCCCTTATTTAGTAAGCTTTGAATGGACGCTTTTAAAAGATAGCACTTATGTGATACATTGGTCCTTTGAGCAAAATGTAAAATGGTATCCTTGGGAGAAATTCCAAACTTTATTAAACGATAAAGTATTGGGGGCTAAAATGGAAATTGAATTACAACATTTGCAAGAAGCCATAAATTCTAAATCTATTAATGAATAATATAATTTTTAGGTATATTCATATTAAGAGTTGTTTTTTTTCACAGCCTATTTTTATCTAACTTATTTTTTAAATATTCTTATCTCTTTCAATTAAATATTGAATATTTCTTTTGATTCCTTTTAATTTAGATCTTAGTAAAGGTGATTTAGAAAACCTTTTTTTAAATGTGGTTTCTTCTATTTGAAGCCAAGCCTCCTTATTCATTGCAAGTAGCCCAGTCAGTGGCTTGAATGCATCTTCTGTATGTGCTTTACTAAATCTATTCCAAGGGCAAACGTCTTGGCAAATATCACAACCAAAGGCCCAGTCATTATAGTTTCTATTGGTAGAAATTTCAGAAGCTTTTAATTCAATGGTGAAATAACTTATGCAATGATTCGCCTCTATGGTTTTGTTCGGTAGTATGGCCTGTGTAGGACAGGCGTCAATACATTTGGTACAAGTGCCACAATAATCTTTTGGGATGGGTTGGTCGTATACTAAAGGGAGATCCACAATTAAAGTAGCAATAAAAAAGAAGGAACCTGCTTTAGGTTGAATTAAATTTCCATTCTTACCAATAAAACCTGCGCCTGAAAGTTTAGCCCATGTTCTTTCTAAAACAGGAGCAGAGTCTACAAAACCTCTTCCTTCAATGGGGCCTATTTTTTTTCTATAGGTATCGAGTAAATTAAATAATTGCGTTCTAATCACTTCATGGTAATCTTCTCCCCATGCATATTTTGCAATTTTAGCATCTTGCGTATTTACTTCCTTAATGGAGTTTTCATTGGGATAATAATTTTTTAAAAAGGTAATCACCGATTTCGCACCGGGCACTAATTTTCTGGGATCAATTCTTAGGTCAAAATTATTTTCCATGTAAGTCATGTCTCCATGAAAACCTTTTTCTAGCCAGGCTTCTAATATTTTTGCATCTTCAGGGAGTTCCTTTGCAGCAGCAATACCACAAAAATCAAAGCCCATTTTAAGAGCCTCTGATTTAATGAATTCGGTATTTGAAAATTCGTTCAAAGGTATTTTTTCAATGTTTACAAAATAAAATTTAACTATGTAAAAATAGCAGAAAAACCTTGCCAAAACTGACTTTTATGCCGTTTTACTAGCTTATTTATGCCAATATAACTTATATCATAGATTGGCTTTGCTTTTGAGCCTACCTTGTTGTAAATATATAAGATTATGAATTTAAGTCAATATACCATTAAGGCACAGGAAGCCATTCAAGCGGCACAACAATTAGCGTATAATAACAAGAATGCGGCTATTGAAACCCTACACTTATTAAAAACTATTTTAACAGACAAGGATAGTTCCACTGAATTTTTGTTAAAGAAAAATAATTTGAATCCCCTTTTATTAAATCAAAAAGTGGATGCGCTTTTGCCTAGTTTGCCTAAGCAGCTAAGTGGAGAGCCTGCCACAAATTTAAGTAGAGATTTAAATAGCGTCTTATTAAAAGCCAACGGAGCACTTAAAACTTTTGGCGATGAGTTTGTAACGGTAGAGCATTTATTAATTGCCATTCTACAAGTGAATGACCTTGCTTCTAAAACATTAAAAGACGAAGGGCTTACTGAAAAAGGATTAGTCACTGCTATTAAAGAATTAAGAAAAGGAGAAACAGTGCAATCGGCTACGCAGGAAACACAATTTCAGTCTTTATCAAAATACGCAAAAAATTTAAATGAACTTGCCAATAAAGGAAAATTAGATCCAGTGATTGGTCGTGATGAAGAGATTAGAAGAACCTTACATATACTTTCAAGAAGAAGCAAGAATAACCCCATTTTAGTAGGTGAACCTGGTGTAGGTAAGACAGCTATTGCAGAAGGCTTGGCTATGCGTATTGTGAATGGCGATGTACCTGATAATTTAAAAAGTAAAATTATTTTTGCTTTGGATATGGGTCAACTAATTGCAGGAGCCAAATACAAAGGAGAATTTGAGGAAAGATTAAAAGGAGTAGTGAAAGAAGTAGCAGATAGTGATGGGGAAATTATTTTATTTATAGATGAGATACATACCCTAGTAGGTGCTGGAGGAGGAGAAGGCGCTATGGATGCAGCGAATATTTTAAAACCTGCACTAGCTAGAGGAGAATTAAGAGCCATAGGTGCCACTACTTTAAATGAGTATCAAAAGTTTTTTGAAAAGGATAAAGCTTTAGAGCGTCGTTTTCAAAAAGTAATCATTGATGAGCCCAATAAAGAAGATGCCATCTCTATTTTAAGAGGCTTGAAGGAAAGATATGAAACGCATCATCATGTAAGAATTAAAGATGAGGCCATTATTGCAGCGGTAGAATTATCGAGCAGGTACATTACTGATCGTTTTTTGCCTGATAAAGCCATCGATTTAATTGATGAGAGTGCAGCTAAATTAAGATTAGAGATGAATTCAATGCCAGAAGAATTAGATACTTTAATTAGACAAATAAGACAACTTGAAATTGAAAGAGAAGCCATTAAAAGAGAAAACAATCCAGATCAATTAAAAGCATTGAATATTGAGATAAGTAATTTAACAGTAGAGCAAGATACTTTAAAAGCTAAGTGGGCTGAAGAAAAAGAAATGGTGGACAAAGTACAAAATACGAAGGCTGAAATTGAAAAATTAAAACAAGAAGCAGAAGTAGCGGAGCGTAATGGAGACTATGGCAAAGTAGCCGAGATAAGATACGGTAAAGTAAAAGAGCAAGAAACCAATTTATTAGAGTATAGTAAACAGCTACAAGAAATTGGAACGAATGGCAAAAGATTAATGAAAGAAGAAGTGGATGCAGAAGATATTGCAGAGAATGTGGCGAAGGCCACAGGCATTCCTGTACATAAAATGTTACAATCTGAAAGAGAAAAATTATTACACTTAGAAGAAGAATTACATAAAAGAGTGGTGGGGCAAGAAGAAGCCATTACTGCTGTATCCGACGCTATTAGAAGAAGTGGAGCAGGTTTACAAGATCCTAAAAAACCTATTGGGTCCTTTATTTTCTTAGGTACTACCGGGGTGGGTAAGACAGAATTAGCTAAGGCCTTAGCGAATTATTTATTTGATGACGACTCTATGATGACGCGTATTGACATGAGTGAATACCAAGAAAAACACGCAGTGTCTCGTTTAGTAGGAGCACCTCCGGGTTATGTGGGTTATGATGAGGGTGGACAATTAACAGAGTCGGTAAGACGCAAGCCTTATAGTGTCGTGCTATTAGATGAGATTGAAAAAGCGCATCCCGATGTATGGAATATTTTATTACAAGTATTAGACGATGGCCATTTGACCGATAACAAAGGTAGAACGGTGAATTTTAAAAACACCATAATTATTATGACAAGTAATATGGGTAGTCATTTAATTCAAGAAGCATTTGAAGGCGTGACAGAAAAAAATCTGGAACAAAAAATAGAACAGTCGAAACTGGAAGTAATGTCACTGCTTAAACAAACTATTCGTCCAGAATTTTTAAATAGAGTAGATGAGATTATAATGTTCTCTCCTCTATTACAAAAACAAATGTCTGCCATTGTAAAAATTCAATTGAACAATTTGAAAGCCTTAGTGGCAGAGAATGGAATTGAATTAACATTCAGTGATTATTTAGTTGACTATTTATCTGACCAAGGTTTTGATATGCAATTAGGCGCCAGGCCTTTAAAAAGGTTAATTCAAAAAATGGTGGTGAATGAATTTAGTAAGAAAATATTGAGCGGTGAGATAGATAAAACTAAAAAAGTATTGATTGATATTTTTGATGGGGTAATTGTATTTAGAAATGAAGCATAAGTACTAGTTGAAGCTATCAATTACTAGAGCATGCATTCAAGGACTAAATATTAACAAGGAGGAGTCTTTGTGGACTCCGTTTTGAAATATTGCTTAGTACTTGTATATTTGAGGGTAGTACATACTAAACTATCTTTCAACTATGGCAAGTACAAAACAAGCAGCAGTAGGTTTTATTTTTGCAACTATTTTACTAGATGTCATTGGCTTGGGTATTATCATTCCAGTGGTACCTCAATTACTGCAGCATTTAATGCATATCACAGACAGGTCTGATATTAGCGCTATTGCAAAGCCTGCCATGTATTTGACATTTATATATGCTGTTATGCAATTTATATTTGCGCCCATATTAGGAAGTTTGAGTGACCATTATGGACGCCGTCCTATTTTACTTTTTTCTTTATTAGGTTTTGGACTAGATTATATTTTTTTAGCATTCGCACCTACTATTGGTTGGTTATTTGTAGGTAGAATGATTGCAGGTATTACAGGCGCAAGTATTACCACAGCAGCTGCTTATATGGCCGATATTAGTGATGAAAAAACCCGTGCAAAAAACTTTGGAATGATAGGGGCTGCCTTTGGTATTGGATTTATAATTGGTCCTTTGTTAGGAGGTTTATTGGGAGAGATAGGACCTAGAATACCTTTTCTAGTAGCAGCAGGCTTAGCCTTAATAAATGCCTTGTATGGTTATTTTATTTTACCAGAGTCATTAGACAAAGAACATAGAAGAGCCTTTGATATTAAAAGAGCCAATCCTATTGCATCTTTAAAAAATTTAAATAAGTATCCGGCAGTTTTTGGTTTGATTATTTCATTGTTGTTTATATATTTAGGTTCACATGCTGTTCAAAGTAATTGGAGCTTTGCGAATATTAGTAAATTTGGTTGGTCGCCTAAGACCATTGGAATTTCATTAGGGGTGGTTGGCTTATTAGTGGGTTTAGTGCAAGGGGTATTAATTCGCTTTATTAATCCTAAAATAGGAAATGAAAAAAGTGTTTATTACGGTATAACATTATACGCTATTGGTTTAACATTGTTTGCTTTTGCTTCTCAAAGTTGGATGATGTTTTTATTTTTAGTACCTTATTGTTTAGGGGGTATTTCAGGTCCTGCATTGCAAGCATTAATATCTAGCCATGTTCCAAAAAATCAACAAGGGGAATTACAGGGCTCATTAACAGGATTACAAAGTTTAACCTCTATAATGGGCCCCTCTATGATGATTGGCCTTACTTCTTATTTCTCTATTAAGAACGACCCTCAACATATTTACTTCCCAGGTGCTGCTTTTTTGTTAGGAGCCTTTTTTATGCTTTTAAGTGCCATTATTGCTTATTGGGTATTAAAACATGATACAAGCCAGGCAAAGGCCTAGAATCTTGTCTTATAATCCCGTCCTCTTGTTATATTTGTAGATAAATTAAACATGCTATGACGACGCCCTTAATGGCTCAATTACAGGAGACTTCCGCTTTTATTCAATCTAAGATTACAAACAGTGCTCAAACAGCAATAATATTAGGTAGTGGATTAGGAAATTTAGCTACTCAAATTATAGTGGATTTTGAAATTCAATATACTGAAATACCTCATTTTCCTATAAGCACTGTTGAAGGCCATAAAGGAAGATTAATTTTAGGCAGTTTGAATGGCGTTAAAGTATGGGTGATGGAAGGACGTTTTCATTTTTATGAAGGCTATTCACCAGAACAGGTTGCTTACCCCGTTCGCGTTTTAAAATTATTAGGGGTGGACAATTTAATTTTATCCAATGCAGCAGGAGGGGTGAATGTAAACTATGAAGTAGGAGATTTAATGATTATAAAAGATCATATAAGTTTATTCTCGATAAATCCATTAATTGGAAAAAATGAAACTGCCTTAGGCACGCGTTTCCCAGACATGAGTGAGCCCTATGCATTAGACTTTATTGAGAAAGTAAAAACTATTGCGAGTAAGCATCAAATAAAATTACATGAAGGTGTTTATGTGGGTGTAACAGGTCCTACTTTTGAAACCAGGGCAGAGTATAAATTAATTAAAGCGGTAGGAGGAGATGTAGTAGGCATGAGTACTGTTCAAGAAAATATTGCAGCAGTGCATTGTGGCATGAAAGTATTTGCTATAAGTGTAGTAACCGATTTAGGTATTAGAGAAGACAACAATACTATTACACATGAAGAAGTTTTAGAAGCGGCGAATGCAGCGGAACCTAAGTTAACTTTAATTATTAGCGATTTAGTAAAACAAATTTCCTAATATAATTTTACGCATGTTCATTTTTAAGCGCTTCTTATTTTGTTTATTTATATTTAACTTGCTTCAATTAGAAGTAAGCGCTCAAAATTTTGGCAATGCATTAAGGCCTGGAGGAAGGTCGACTGGAAATGGACAAAGTACCGATTCCTTGCAAAAAAGAGACCAGAATGCCGATTCAATTACGCTTTTTTATAAGTTGTATAACAACAATGATATTAGAAAATTAGATTCTAGTATTAATGACTTTTTTGTACACTACCCCTTGCCTTATACTAGTTATAACTTAGGTAATTTAGGAACGGCCTCTAAGTCTTATTTATTTGCGACGCAAAAAAAAGGAGGCTTTGATGCTGGCTTCCATGCTTATGATGGCTATTCTTATACTTTAGCGGCCACTCCTTTTTATCAAACCACAAGACCTTATACAGAATTGGGTTATTTACTTGGTGGTAAAGGAGAGCAGTTAATTGAAGTAAAGCATACGCAAAATAAAACGCAACAATTAAATTTTTCTTTTGAATATAGATTTAGCAATTCCCCCGGGAATGTAAAAAACCAGAATGCGAACTTGAATAATATGCGTATTACGGCGCATTTTCAATCGAAAAGAAAAAGATATGAATCCTACTTTGTAATGCTAGCCAATAAGACAGCCTCTTCTGAAAATGGAGGTTTAGTGAAAGCTTCATTATTAGATAGCTTGTCATTGAATAACCCTTATGAATTAGAGACTAGGTTAGGCGTGAGTGGTGCCTCTTTCCGTAATCCCTTTAATACCACTATTGCGACTGGTTCTACCTATAAGAATAATACTTACTTATGGCGTCAAACCTATGACCTTGGTCAAAAAGATTCTATTGTAAAAGATACAGTGGTAATACATTTATTTTATCCAAGACTAAGGTTTCAGAACGAGGTTAAATTAGAGTCGAGTGAATTTACTTTTGAAGACAGGTCGCCAAATGAAAATAGTTATTTACAATACTTTAATTATGTGTATAATTCTAATACGAATTTAAAGTTTGTTGATAATTGGAATTCAGTAACCAATGACTTTAGTTTAATAAGCTATCCTCAAAAAAATAATGCTAATCAATTTCTACAAGTAGGTTCGGGCTATGCACATTTAGCCACTACTTTATCGAATTTACAAACTTGGTCTGACTATGATTTATATGGTTTTGGTACCTATAAGAATAAAACGAAGAACCAACTTTGGGACTTATTAGCTTCGGGTAAATTATATTTGAATGGTTACCATGCGGGAGACTACGATGCTCAGTTTTATTTATCAAGAATTTTAAATTCAAAAGGAACTTATTTGAAAATAGCTTTTCAAAATAGCAATCGAACGCCTTCTGCTAACTATTTAGGGCTTACGCAATTTCCTATGAATGCTTTACAAGGAATTCAAAAAGAAAACACAGTAGACATGAATGGGGAAGCGGGAAACGCTGCAAAGGGTTTCAGGATTTCTTTTAACTATCAATTAATTAATAACTATAACTATTTCTCATCTGGATTTCAGCCAGCAGTATATGCAAAACCAATTAGTTATATAAGTACTCTACTTGCCAATAAAATTAAGCTTAGTCAGCATTGGAATTGGTATAATGAAACCACCGTTCAAGTAGTGGATCAATCGGCGCCTATTCATATCCCACTCGTTTTATCTAGACAAAGAATTTCTTTTGAAGGTAATTTTTATAAAAACCTGAACCTTTCCACTGGACTAGAAATGATCTATCATACCGACTTTAAAGCCGACGATTATATGCCTATGACAGGTCAGTTTTTTGTTCAAAATAATTATATGCTTCATAATAGGCCTACAGCCAATGCCTTCCTTCATTTTATGATTAAACGTTTCAAAGGCTATATTAGATTAGAAAACCTGAATACTTTAATTCCTACAAGTAGTTCATTAGGAAATACTTATAATTTCACCGCTAAAAATTATCCAGGCACGGGTACTTGGTTTAGGGTGGGCATTTGGTGGAATTTTATTAATTAAGATGACCTTGGTCATTGGGGTCTTCCAATAAGGCTGTACCTTTATAGTAATTAAAGAGATCATGAAAAGGGTATTTACTATATTTTTAGTTTTATTGTATTCTGTTGCTAGTATTGGTGCAACAGCAACTACCCATTTATGTGCAGGTAAGGTAAAAAAATGCAAATGTGGTAAGCCTTCTAAAAAGGACTTATGCTGTTCTGAAAAAACAGTGTATTTAAAATCACAGGACAACCATCAGTCTCAAGCGAGTACTAATAATATTGTTAAAAAAATAAGTCTTAGCGCTACGCATGAAGTAGTAGCTCTTCAAAAGGCTAGCCATTTTGAACTTAATAACAAAACTGTTTTTTCTTCAAAGGCATACATTAATACTGGGCCACCTATCTATGTGCTCATCTGCGTTTATTTAATTTAATTTTTTACTAGAGACTAGATGGCCTCATTTGTATGAATGAAGTCATCCGAAAATAGTATACAACTTATGTATACTATAGAATTTATTTACAAATATTATATTTAAAAAAAAGAGTATGAAAAATTTTATATTATTAATGGGCTTTATGTTCATTTCAACTTTTGCTTTACAAGCACAAACTTCTACTAAAATTAAAGTTGCAGGCAATTGCGCTATGTGTAAAGGACATATTGAAAAAGCCGCGAAACAAGCTGGCGCTGTAAGTGCAGACTGGGATAAGGCAGCTAAAGTTTTAAAAGTGAGCTTTGATGCTACTAAAACTTCTACTGACAAAATTGAAAACGCTGTGGCTGCTGCTGGTTATGATACAGAGCATAAAGTAGCTAGTGCTGAAGCTTATAGCAAATTAGATGAGTGTTGCCAGTATGATAGAGCTGCTAAAACAGCTGTGGCAGAAACTGCAAGCTGTTGCAAGCCTGGTGCAAGTTGTTGTACAGAGGGTGTAGCCTGTAAAATAGGCATGTCAAAAGATGGCAAAGAAATGACTTGTTGCAAAAAAGATGCTAGCTGTTGCAAAGACGGCGCTTGTTGCAAATAATTCGTAAGTAAGCTTTTTAAATCATCATCTATTATTTTATTTAATTATTTCTGGATTGTAAAATCTAGTTATAGTAAGCTTTCTACCATTTACTCAAAAAAATTACAAAAAAAATTATACTCATGCGATATTTAATTATAGGTTTATTTTTCTTTTTAAGTTCAAGTGCTACTGCCCAAGTACAGTCGGTTGAACTAGTAGCAAGTGGCCTTACTTGCTCTATGTGCTCTAAAGCCATTTTCAAATCCTTGTCAGCATTAGATTTTGTATCGAATGTGAAGGTAGATATTGGAAAGTCTAGTTATATATTATCCTTTAAATCTCCTAATGAAGTTAAAATTGATCAAATTAGAGATGCAGTCTATGACGCAGGCTTCGCTATTGAAACTATGCAGTTGACTGCTAATTTTCCTAGTGCTAAGGCAGTGACGGATGAAACGTTTCTTTAAATGGGTATCAATTTAAATGGAAGCTTCTAAGTTCGAAAAATATTTCAAGTCCTCAGAAGGTAACCATTGTAAATAAAGAAATTTTGCCTACAGAAGGTGTGTATTATTTGAAGTTTTAAAATTAAATTTTTTAATTTCATTAGCATTGATTTTTTTTACAAACACAATCTATCTAGGGCTTAGATTTTAATTCAATAATATGTTATTCAAAAATAAATTATTTGTTTCTATATTTTGTATGCTAGGCTTATGCTTTTCTAATCTTAAAATAAACGCACAGGAATTATATGTTTCTGCAGAACCTGCTAGTACCATGCCCGCAAAATCTATTATTATCAAGCAAGCCTATTCTACTATGACTGGGGAGAAAACGCTTCATAATTTTAATTCGCAGTTGCAGTTTAGTTTGAATAAGAAATGGATGGCTCATATTGGAACTAATTATAAGTCTTGGGATTTTTATATGCAATACCGATTTTTTAGTAAAGATGCTTTGTATGAACATTTAAGAATGGCTTTATATTTTAAATCCATACAATCTCCCAGTAAGGCTATATACACCAATGCTATTTTATTAGACGGAGAAGAGTCGGTCATTCAAGGTGGTTTCATTATTACCCAATTAAAACATAAATGGGCTAGTTCTTTAAGTGTAGGCCCTATTGTAAAAAAAGAATCATTGTCAAGTAATGGAGCAGTGGGCTTGCAATATAGTTTCTCCAATGGAGTATTATTATATCCTACATCCTATACTTCTTATGGTCAAACCAATGTGAATCTTTATCTTGAATTAATTGGGCAAAGCTTATTTTCTGGGAAGGCTCATTATGTAGATATAGCCCCTGCGATTCAGTTTATTTTTAATAGTCAAGCTAAACTTAACTTGAGTTATCGATTACCCTTGGTGAATCAAACCAATAGAGCTACTTATAATACTGCTAGTATTAGCTGGGATTATTTATTTTTCAATGCGCTACCTAAGCGTAGGCCATTAAAAAGTAAATAAAATAAATTAAATATTTATTTTATTTATGTTTCCAATTAATTCTTCTTCCCACAAAGCATTTTACATTTAATCCATTAGAGCTTTCAGTGAGCCCCTTACCAATACCAAAATTAAATTCGTAAAGTGGGTGTAAATAAAGGTCAACCACTGCGTATAGTTGATGTTCTTGATTAGGTAGCTTAAAAGGGCTTAGTAATTTTCCTGTATTTCCGAAATATTCAAAACCAATACTTGCTTTTTTAGAGCTTGCATAAGCATATTTGAAATTAGGTTCAAACAATACTTCATTATTCGTAAAAGAAACGCCAAGGCTAGGATTAAATGACCAATAGTGGTCACCTATAGTTTTATCAAAGATGGGTCTAATTTCTGCACCCCAATCTTTTTCATTGCTGAAAGGATCCTTGTCAAAACCAATTTCAGTAGATAAGCTTACACCTAATGGCCAATTCCAGCTATCAGGTGCTTTCACTCTTGGTCTAATATGAGAACCTGTATATTGTAGTTTGCCATTGTTATTATAGGTGAAAATATAAAATCCTAATTCAAGATCGTTTGAAATACCAGTAGTTACTTCTAAGGTTTGAAGTAAAGGATGATAAGATGAATTATATTTTGGACCAGTGAATGTATAGTTGGTATGCAATTCAATCATGGTGGTATACTTAGGAGTAGTAGCAGAACCATAAACCTGAATTTCTCCAGCATCTTGAGCCAATATATTTTGACTAATTAAACTAAAAATAAATACAAGAAATAAGAGGGGATAAATAGAAAAGCCATTTCTTTTAGTAAAATCCATAATTGCCATTTTCTTGCAAAACTAATGCTTTTCAAAATACGCAAGGCTACCGCCCACCCATTGTTTATTTTTATTATAGTCTACCCCAATCATTTTCCCTTTGCTTAATCGAGCAAGGTTCATAGTGGCTATATATTTTTGGCTGGCCTCATCCCAGAAATAAAATAATCTTAATTCAGCTTTTGCAGGCCCAGTAGGAGTTTCAATGCAATTTGCGTATTCAACCTTTTCTTGTAGTATCCAAGCTGAAGGGTCTTTTATGCTCATTATATCATCTGCACTAATATCTATTATAACACCTTGGCCTGCAAAAGAGAATAGGGGTTTTAATATATATTTATCTAATGCAGTAGGTATTGATGTTAATTGATCTACAAATTGGGTCTTAGGAATGTAGGTATGCTTTAAAAAAGGAAGTAAGAACTTACTAATTCTAAAAAAATGATGAGGGTGGCTTACCCATTCTATATCTAAATTAGCCCAAAGCAAAGCGCCTTTATCTTGTATTTCTTTAGTTTGATTTTTTAATTCATCAAGTACAATTCTATTATAAATTCTATCTATTTTAATTTTCTTGCCTGCTCTTTCATAAAATAAATGGTTCTCTACTACAAAAATTTCAGTAATACAAACAATTGGAATAGTAAAGTACTTTTCTGTACAGTAAAAATCAATTCTTGTTTTTTGTTGATGGGGTAGTATTTCTAATAATACAGTATGCTTATTGGAATGCTTTAGAGTATCTTTAGTAGAGTCGGATATATTTCGATTATTCGTATCTAAATTCTTTTTAGTATCTATTAATGTATCTCCTTTCAAAATAGTTTCTAAATGATGCATATACTTTTCTTTAGTATAGCCATTTAAATAGGGACTAAATCCTGATGGAATAGAATAGTTTTGACGAATACATTCATCTTGTAAAACTTCATAAGCAAATAAAGAAGGAAAGCCTTGAAGTTCAATTAATGCAGGCGCTATTTCATTATGCTCATTCATTGCAATGGCGAAATCCATTACAATACATTGGGGTAGTGCTGTCTCATTAGGGAAGAGGGCTACGTTTTCTAAGGAAGGCTCTGTTATAGACTTAAAACTGTCCGATTGAATTACTTGATTCACATAGTCGCCTGTAGCAAGCACTTTTTCGGTAAAATCTTTACCAATAAAAATAGGGGTTTCAGCTACACTGAAATCTAATACCCCAGGAAAGGGTGTATTTAAGGAATCCAAATAATTTTGGTAAGCTTCCTCTGTAAATGCAGTGTTGAATTTTTGTCTAATAGAAGCAATCATATATTCAATTTATGATTTTGCTTTTAAGGCCTTGTCTAAAAAATTAGGAATAATGGCATGAAAGGTGGACTTAATTTTTTTAGGATCATTTAAGTGTTCAATCATTCTATCCCATTTTTCTATTCCAAATTCTTCTAAAATGGCGTTCTTAATTTTCTCTTCTTTAAAATAATCTAATAAAATATGGTATTCTCCTTCTGGATGAAATTGCACGCCTGCCATATGTTCGTTAAATTGAATACCCATAATGGCACGCTCTAGGGGTACTTGAGGTCTAATTTTTTCTAAACAGGTAATGCGAGCGCCCATACTACTAATGAGTTCGTCATTGGGCTCGGTAATTTGATACAACCTGCTTTCTAAGGCATAGAAAGGGTCTTCTAATCCTTCAAATAAATCATTGTACTCTATAGGATGAACAGGCAATATGCCCACTTGTCTTGATTTTCTAAGCGTTATTTTTCCCAAATTAAAATGCCTGCAGGCAATTTGAAAACTATGACATATTAAAAACACTGGCTTTTTCAATGCAAACATTTGATCAAGCCACTCAGTATATAAGTTATCCCAGGGCTCACCTTTAGAATCCACTGGAGAGCCAGGACCTCCAGTAGAAATATAGGCGTCAAAGCCATCATTAGGAATCTCGCAACAATCTCTAAGTTTAAAAATTTGATGTTCTATACTTGCATTTCTGTCTTTACTCCAATGTGCTAAAAGTAATTGAATACAATCCATACCCACATTTGTATTTCCATCATACATATCAATGATAGCAATATTTAAATGGGTAGCAGACATTATAGGTAGCTTAAATTTGTCTTAGGCGTTAATACTAATAAGGTTTCATACATAAGTTGAATAGTGTCTACAATATCTTTTTTATGAATCATTTCAACAGTTGTATGCATGTATCTTAAAGGCATTGAAATTAAAACAGAAGGACAGCCATCATTTGCATAAGCAAAGCTATCGGTATCGGTTCCAGTGCTTCTGCTCAAGGTTCTAAATTGAACAGGTATTTTTTTCGCTTTGGCAGTGTTTTCTACAATGGCTAATAATTTATTATGAATTGCTGGTGCATAAGCTAATGAAGGCCCTTTACCGCATTGAATATCTCCTTCAATGGCTTTGTTAATCATAGGTGTATGCGTATCATGGGTAACATCGGTAATAATAGCAATATTGGGTTTAATACGACGCGCAATCATTTCAGCACCTCGTAAACCAATTTCTTCTTGCACAGCATTTACTATATACAATCCAAAAGGAAGTTTCTTTTTATTTTCTTTTAATAAGCGGGCTACTTCTGCAATCATAAAACCACCCACTCTGTTATCAAAAGCACGGCCAATAATAAAATCGTTGGCTAATTCATCAATACCTTCTTGATAAGTAACCACCGCTCCAATATGAATACCTAATGATTCTACTTCTTTTTTAGATCTTGCTCCGCAGTCCAAGGTTAAGTTGTCCACTTTAGGTTGTGGTTCTTTTTGTTCTGGGTTACTTAATCTTGTATGAATAGCAGGCCATCCAAACACCGCTTTCACTGGACCCTTTTTACCATGTATCCAAACACGCATGGAGGGTGCAATTTGATGATCCACGCCGCCATTTCTTTTTAAATAAATTAAACCTTGGTCGTTGATATAATTCACAAACCAACTAATCTCGTCGGCATGTGCTTCAATGACTACTTTGAAAGGAGCAGTTGGGTTAATCACACCTACTGCAGTTCCATAAGCATCGGTATAGGTAGTATCTACATATTTTGTAAGGTATTCTAGCCAAATTTTTTGTCCACTTGTTTCAAATCCAACCGGAGAAGGGTTGTTAATATAATTGGTTAAAAATTGATAAGAAGCAGCGCTAATTAATTCTTTTTTAGACTTTGCCACTGGTTTTTTTGGGCTTGATTTTGCCATAAAATGTGTTTAAAATTGACTCCTGCAAGATAACACTAATTGGGCTATTTTGAAACAGGCTTTCTTTCCCCTTTTCTTGATTATTTATTGATACTTTTGTGGAAATAAATAGAATCAGTTTGCTCCAGCCACCCATTGATACCAATATATTATGGACACTTGCTCCAGGTCAATTTTTGGAGACCAGTAAAATAATTTTTAATTGGCAGCTACAAAATAATGCGGTGTATAAGCAGTGGGTAGCATTAAGCAAGTCAAGCGCGATTCCCTTTTTACCTATTTCTTTTTTTAAAACGCAAGATGTTTTTATTGGAGCAAAGCCCATGCATTTATTTGAAAGTAGTGGTACTACGCAGGATATAAAAAGCCATCATTGGGTACAAGATTTAAGTTTGTATGAAGCAAGTTTCTTAGAAGGGTTTAAATTATTTTATGGAGACCCTAGTAAGTATTGTGTAATTGGATTACTGCCTTCTTATTTAGAAAGAAAACATTCTTCATTGGTATACATGGTGGATAAATTAATAAAGGCTTCGGGTCATGCAGAAAGTGGTTTTTATTTAGATGATTTTGCAAAGCTGAATGAGGTTTTGCAAAACTTAGAAAAACAAAAAAAACCAGTTTGGTTTATAGGAGTAAGTTTTGCCTTAACCGACTTTGCCATTGCCTTTCCTCAACAATTAAAATCCACCATAGTTTTAGAAACAGGGGGAATGAAAGGTAGAAAAGAAGAGTTGACAAGAAATGAGTTACATCAATTATTAACGGATAATTTAGGTGTCGCTAGCATTCATTCTGAATATGGAATGACGGAGTTATTAAGTCAGGCCTATGCCATTAAAGAAGGGGTGTTTAAATGCCCGCCTTGGATGAAGGTAATGGTGGCAGAAGAGGAAGACCCTACTAGTATTAAAGAAACAGGAAGAGGCGTTTTACATATCATAGACCTTGCCAATATATATAGTTGCAGCTTTATTGCAACGGAAGATATAGGAGAGGTTTTTGAAGACGGTAGCTTTACTGTATTAGGTAGGCTAGATGCAAGTGCTAGAAGAGGCTGTAGTTTACTCGTTGTATAATTTATTGATTGCTTATCTCTATATAATACGAACCTTTTGTTCTTATTCGTCAAACATAGTTTTCTCCGATTCAATCATCTTTTCTAAATACATTAGATAACTAGGCTCTAGCCCATAGTTATACTGTCTTTTGTCTACGCTGTCTCTCGTTTTAATAATTAAGGGCAACTGCTGTTGTGTAGAAAGTTTATACTTCTGATTAATTTTTAAAAAGTGATCACTTCTACTTTTATTTTGAGTTAAGACATCCTTATTTTGTACCCCAATAATTTTATTTATCACCTTGGTAGAAATAGATTCTCCTTTCTGATGATTTAAATACAATACTTGTAAAAGTTCTTTTTCAATAATGGTGAGTGAATGATAAAAATTATAATTCAGCCTAGCTGTTACTTCCTTGGGTACTCTTTTCTTTCTTTGTCTATAAATAATGAAAAATATACCAAAAGCTATGAGTATAGTAATAGAAACATTGGGGGTAAAGTAGGGGATTACTTTATTAAAGAAAAAATGCGCTAAAGGGTTCTCCACTTTGAATACATATTGAACAGTGCTTTGATCTATATCTGTAGCATCAAAACTGTAGCTTGCATAACTGAGTTTTTTACCAGCTGTTATTTTTATTAAGTAAACGGTACTTCCCAAATTAAATTGGAGTGATTCGTATGATTCCTTGGTGCTATATAAACTTAACCAAGGTTGTTTCATCAAATTATTTGTTGATGATTTTATTTTTCCAAATTCATTTTTCTTAAAATTAATCCAATAATAGTCCAAGTAATTTTGAAAAATAAGTAGATCATTAAAATTCAAATTATAATAATTAGAAGCTTGCAGCACTTTAATTAATATAGGGTTAGTGGCACCTAAGTTCGTCCAGGAATTTTTATGAAAGTCAAACTCGTAACAGCTATCAATATCATTGATAGAAAAATCCTTCGGCATATTGGCATAAGCTAGGGATTTAGTAATGTATAATTTACTTGCTTCAGCATCTAGCTTATATTTAATAAAATGTGTGTAATCGTCATAGCCATTGACAACAGTATTACTTGGATATATTTCCCACTCATGTGTTTTAGGACTGAAAAAGGTCATAATGCCTCTCATATTCCAAAACCCTGCACCACCATATTGAAATAGGGTGTCATTTAGTTGGAAGGTAAAGGCTTTATAGTTTACACCTGAATGTATAGTGGAATCAATTCTTATTAGTGAATAGTTGCTTTTACTTTTTTCTAGCTTATATAACCTACCTGTACCTAAGGGTTGTAACCAGACATCTTTACCCTTTTTAACTAGGGCAATATCTTTGAATGTTTTGGTGTTAAAGCCAAAATTAAATATGTCACTATTTAACTGAATATTTAAGGGGTTAATACTATCTGCTGTAATAATATCAAGCAAGGCAAGATCTTGTTCTTGCAATGGGTTATTCACCTTTTTTTCTTGTGTAAAAGAAGAATTAAAATAAATAATGAAACTTAAACTAAGTATTATCCTAACTATTTTCATATTGCTAAGATAATAGAAAAAATATAATAAGAAATTTACTTATATGTAATTCTATATATTTTATAATTTATAAATATGTAAGTAATTGTTTTATAATAATTTATTTAAATAATTATATTTTCACCACTTAGTTTACTATTAATTTGGAATGAAGTCTAATCTTACAGCATATTTACATCATGAACATTTATAT
>Ga0209499_1000160_pt1 | contig 49774 bp, 81 predicted proteins | sample C_130208_EF_Meta_FD_187306 | JGI IMG/M metagenome (GOLD analysis project Ga0209499, IMG submission 187306) | Freshwater microbial communities from Lake Croche, Canada to study carbon cycling - C_130208_EF_MetaG (SPAdes) (version 2) | ecosystem: Environmental > Aquatic > Freshwater > Lake...
GGGGGCCCCCCCCCCCCCCCCCATATATACCCCTACCGTATCCCCCCTCCTCCCCTCCGTCATTTTGACAGGTAAAAGGGGGGGTAATCCCCTTTGCGAAGTATATATAATTTTTTTCAGAAAGTGGACCCCCTGTTTATATTTGCGGGAGAATATTAAAATAAAATTTTTTGGAAAATTTTGGTATTTATCTATATGAATGAATCGGTAATAAAATCTTTATTAATAAAAATAATAGAACAAATAATTATTCCAAGATATTCTTTTTTGGAATTAAGAAGTGTGATATCTCCTTCTGAGTTTTTGTATGATGGACAAAGAATGGGGGATGATTTTGTTGTTATCTTAACATCACTTGAATATGTTGAACCATATTTACTTGTGAAGATTGAGAATGATGTTAGAGACCTTTTTGTTGGTGCATCATTTAATACGTATAAAGAAAAAGGTAGAAAAAAATATGGTATACGTACTTCTGTTGTTGATAGAAATACGGGTTATCATTTTTCCGTCCTTCCCTAATACTTTCTTCCCCCCCTCTTCAAATGAGGGGTTTTTTATTTTATAGAACATGACCCCCCTTTCTAAATAAAAGTGAAATATCAAAATAAAATTTTTGGAAATTTTTCAGGAATTTCGTATTATTGTGGTATGTCAATAAGTAATATATACAGTTCAATTATTCCTATATGGAAATCAGGTAGTAGGAAGGGTAAAGATAAAAAGTGGATTGACCAAAAGGTTAAGGAACAACTTTATGGTAAGAGGAAATATAAAAATAAGAAAAAATAGTGTATTATGAGGGATATAGATATTTTCATTAGTATATTACAAGAAAAGTTTCCTACTTATTATTTTCGAGTAGAATTGAGATATAATGCTCTTATGGTATTTGGGGTGGAAGATAATACGGTATCTTCATTTTGTGAGAACTTATCGGATTGTATGTGTAAACCTGTTAAGAGTATTGTGTTTGTTGAACCCCTAGTTAATAAATTAGGATATACGTAAATTAGATTATCATGACAGATGTGGATATTTTTGTTAATATATTGGAAGAAAAGTTTCCTAATCATATTTTTGACTTAAACGTTAAGGGGGATGTTGTTTTTGTATATGGGGAGAATGATGAAACAGTATCTTGGTTTTGTCAGAACTTATCTGAGTGTATGTGTAAACCTGTTAAGAGGATTGCGTTTATTAAACCCCCTTCAATGTAAAATAAAATTTGGTAGATAATTTATAAGTCCATACTTTTGTGTTTAAATTAAAAAATATGGAAAATATGAATTTACTTCAGCAGTGTAATAACAAGTATCTACTTAAGAATACTATACCTGAGTATGTCTATGATTTGAGTTTAAATGAATTTATAATGTATTGTTATTTGCATTGTGACCCATCTAGTTATGGTAAGTTTATTATGGGTAGGCTTTTGATGGAGGTTAAAAAGAGCGTCAAGTCGGTAAGTGGTGTTTCGGATAAAATTGACCGTGGGGATTTTTCGTTAAGTTATCCTTATAATGATTTTGTGGAGATGGACGTAAATGGTGAACAAGTTAACTATTTGTTAAATAGTCCCTATAAAAAGTTTGAATCGTTTTATGAGGGTAAGGTTTCTTTTTTGGGTAAGAACGGTAACTATCAGATTAGGAACATAAGACCTTATCAGAATATTAATGGTGGGTTTTTAATTTGTTTGGTGGATTGCGAGAATAATTTCAATGTTGAGTATTATGTTATAAATTCTCAGATGTTAAGAGATACTTTTAGTTTGAGTCATATGAATGGTTCAAAGAAGCACCATGAGGATAGTAGTTTTAATAATATGGGGACAGGATTTTTTAAGGGTTCAAAGCAACATTTACAAATGAGAGCCTTATCTAAGTTAAATGGGACATCTTTTAATTCTTTGGTTAATTATTTGATTAAGACCAACAACAAATTGAAAAGTAATTTTAATCAAACCGAAGAATACAAAACTTTTTATAATAAAAATTTATATTTCAAAGATTATTTTACTATTTCGGATAGGGTACTTAAGTGTAAGGATTATGAGATAATGTCATCCAATAGTGATATTATTCTCAAAGAGTTTTTAAATAGGCATAATAAAAAGTATTATGGTTTAGCTGGTGTTAGTGTGTATTTGGCTAAATCTGAAAATGTGGTGACAGGAATTAAGATTAAGGCCGAATTTTATAATATGCCATCAGTTCATAAATCTTTTGAAAAAGTATTTGATAACTTTTTTGAAGATATGGGTAAATTTTATTCTGAACTTACTGAGGATATGATTAATTCTTTTTCTAATGACACCCCCCATCTATAACAGTGGGGGTTTTTTCTGCCTATGATATTGACCGTCGGACTTCGTCCACTCCCTTCGGTCGTTTTTAATCCCCCCGCCCCTTTTTTTGGATGTTTAAAATATTCTCCGTATATTTGTGCATTATGACTGAATTAATATATAAATTCTTGGATAACCATTTTGGTGGTGAGATTATTGTTACAAACATTAGGATTAGACATAAAGTGGAGTATCAATTAAATTCTCCAAAGGGGGGACCTATAATGTCGTTTATTATTAATGATATTCTTGATGATGATGGTAAGGAAAGAATTACTTTAATAGGTAGAGTGGAGGTGTGGGATTTGGTATGTGGATTTTTTCCAATTGAGAGAAGGGATGCTATGGAACATGTAAGAAATTGGTTTGGTGATAAACATGATTTGAAGAAAGTTAATGATATTAAAAAGTTTATGACATGGTAAAAGATATGGTGGATAAGTTTTTGGATATGTATGTTGGGGATGGTGTTAATATTACCAAACGTGATATGACTCATATTTTTTATACACATGATTATAGAAAAATGTATGATGTGAGGTCTGATAATGGGACCTTGGTATTGTATTTTAGTCCCAGTCGTATTGGGGGTGTTAATTTCTTTTTTAGCATTTCGTTATTGGAGGTTATGTGTAATATGTTTTCGGAACCCAAGGAAAACTGTAGGGAATATATCAGGTCGTGGTTTTCTAAAAAACATAATATAAAACAGTATAGGGAATTATTAAATTTTCCAATTATAGATAAGAAGTATGAAAGAGATAGTATATGAGTTTTTGGATATGTATGTTGGGGGTGGCGTTAATATTATCAAACGTGAGGGCGTTCAGATTAGGAATATATTGTTCACCGATTCTAATTACGAGGCATATAATGTTGAGTCCAATAATGGAACCATAATATTATATTTTACCCCCAACAGTATTGGGGATGTTAAGATATATCCTGCTTATGGTTTATATATCACCGTCAGCAACATGTTTTCTATTAAACCTCTTGAATCTAAAGAGTATCTACGTGAATGGTTTAGAGAAAAAAATAATATTATTCATTTTAGAGAATTATTAAGTTATCCAACCACCCCTTAATAAGAGGGGTTTTTTATTTGGCATAATATTGACCGTCGGACTTCGTCCACTCCCTTCGGTCGTTTTTAATCCCCCGCCCCTTTTTTCATTATGCGGAATATTTATTTTATATGACAACTGAACAACTTCAAAACATATTAAATTCTGTGGTTAAACAAGAATATCCCGAAATTGATGTGGAAATATTTGTTATGACCGAACGTCATGCGGTATACATAGATTCAACAAAAAAACTAGTTTATAATATTATTTTTATGGTACCCCCTTCTGATTATGATAAGTATTTTTCTGAAGGTATTGATAAACATAAATGGGATAAAATAAGAGGATTAATTAGGGACATTATAAAAATGTCAGGAATTTTTGATAAGGTTGTGTTTCATTTTAGGGAACGTATTGGTTAATATTCCCCACCCCTTTTTTATTTATGATTATATTTATGTAGTATGACAGATAATGAAAGATATGAATTGGATAAAAAACAAAGAAAGGAAATTCACAATAGACGTGAATCCGAATTAGATAAATGGGTATCGGATATTGAGGTCATTTTTACACAATGGTTGGATATGATAATTAAAAATAAGTATCCATTTGTTAAAGGTATTGCCGATATTAGAGAAATTGGTACACATTTTCCCGATAAAGAACATTCAATCAGAATATATCTTTGGACATCTCCGGATTATACAAATGATGAATTAAAACAATTAAATTTTGAACTTAATAGTTTTATTAAAATGACATCACTTGAACATAGGACCTTACTTGATGATGAAAAATGGACAATACATATTAATTTCTATAATGTTGATATCCCCACCGATTAAAGATGGGGTTTTTTATTTTATGAGGTATTTATTGTTATGGGTAGAATTAGTACAATTGGTTTAGAAAAGATATTGGAGATGATGTTAAATAAGGAATTTCCTGGTATTGGGCGTGCTACGGTGATACCAACATCGGATGATATTGATTGTAAAAGATATCAAGTAGAAATTGGTCTTTCTCCTGACCAAATTAAAGAATTTGGTAGTGAAAATATTAGAAATCATGTCAAATATTTATCCAAATTTGTTTTGAATAATGATGAAGAAGTTAGGATTATTTTTTACAACTCAGAAAGAAAATATTAATATGGAAGAAGCGATAATTAAGATGATTATGTTTATATTGGGTGAGAAATTTCCTGGCGTTGTTAACGATGTGAATGTTACAAAAGAAAGGGATATGAATTCATTTTATACTGATGAACAAAGAAATTACGCATATAACATATTTCTTGATATGGATGATTATGATAAAAGATTGGACGTTGTTCGTTTAATTGAAAATACTCTAAAAATGATGGGAATAAATAATCGGCTAGCATTTTATTGGAATTAAGATATTTATTATTAAAATTATATTATGGCAAGAATAGTAAGATTAACTGAATCTGATTTAACAAAAATAATTAAAAAAGTTTTATTGGAACAAAAAGTAAGTGAGTGTATTGTTGAAGGAGATACACTATGTGCCATTCAATGTAAAATAAAGGTTGCTAAGAAAAAATGTCCAAGAAGTACGGAAGTAAAACAATTACAAAATGCTCTAGCGAAAGGTGGGTTTTATAAAGGTGAAGGTGGAGGAATGAGTAAAGCTTGCGCAACAGATGTGGAATCTTGCGATGGTATATTTGATTGGAGAACAGAACAAGCGGTTTTGGAATATCAAAAATCAAAAGTTGGTTTATCTACAGATGGTGTTGTTGGATATAGTACTTTAATGGAATTAATTAATGACGGACTAATCAAAATGCCGAAATGCAATTGTAAAGAACAATCAAATAAAAAAAATGAAGTAATAGATAGAAAAAGTAAGGGAGAAAAATGGTATGAGGGAATTGGACAGGGTCAACAATATTTGGACTGTGATAGTATAAAATATTGTTTATCTGTTGCTAGAGTTAATAAAGGAAATGAATGGTTGACATTCCTTAATTGTTTTACCACACCTGATTTAAAAGTGGGGGCAGATAAAGATTGTCCTAACTATGTTAATTGTATGCCAGGAACCACTGGTGAAGATAAGAGATGTAACGACGCCGCATTTAAAAAGAGATGTCCAAACACAAAATTCGCATATTAATAAAAAAACCCCATCCCTAACAAGATGGGGTTTTTTATTTTATGTGGTATTTATGATATATGAAGATATTAATTACAGAATCACAATTTAGGAATATATTGGACGAATACTTTAATCGTATTATTCAATCCCCCGAGTATGATTTTGTTGATAGAATTGAAGTTATTGAGGGAACAACCAAGACATTAAAATGGATTGATACACATGATACACCCTTTTATGATTATATCATATATATAAATGACTACGATGAACAACGTATTGAGGAGTTACGTGAAAAGATTGGTGATATTCATATGATAGTATTTCCAAGAAATGATGATGGTACCGTCAGAGCTTATTATTCCATTAATTATGAATACGAATTTTAGATATTTATTAATAATATGAAATTTTTAATCACAGAAAACCAAATACTTAATCTTTTAACACAATTCATGAAACAATACGATTGGAAGGTGTGGGATTATAGTGATGATGAGATATCAGTTTATAATGGTTATCCAGGAAAAAGAGTATTTTACACAACCCTTTATAGCGAACCATCTGATATAGATGAATCTGAATATACTTTACAAATTAATTCACATTTTTTTCATAACGTATTATACCAATTTTTTGGGGAGACATTGGACACTTGGGATGTGGTTAAATGGTTTAATAAAGAATTTAAGTCAAATTGTGTTAGTTTTGATTTTTTTGTAATAGATAACGAAGAAGAAGAATTTTAATTATGAAATATATAATAAAAGAACAAAAAAAATTAAACACATTACTCTCTATACTTAATAGTGGGACTTTAGTATCAAATTTAGTTTCATTAATTTATATAATTTCGAGAGGGTATAATGAATTTTTAGAAAGAAAAATAAGTGAAGATGAATTTAATAAAATTCAATCATTACTTAAACAATCGTTGGCAAATGGAAATACTAATTTAAGTGAAAAACAAATGGATAAAATTAGACTTCAAGAAAAAATTATATTAAATAGAGTGGCAAGAGTAGCTGGTTATACTAATTGGATTGAACTTAAAAATGATAGTGTTAAAAACATTAATAAAAAGGCAAAAAAATTGAATTCTAATAAATGAAAATAACAATAACAGAATCACAATATAGATTTTTATTAGAGCAGAAGCCAGATGAAATGATGCCAGGTCAGATTGAAAGGTCCGGATATAAATCTAATGACCCAAACTCATTATCAGGGGCATTAGAAAAACAAAGTCAATATTTTCAAGATATAAAAAAATTTGTAAATACTGAATTAGAAGATACTTTAAGAAATTTTTTATACTCTCCAGAAGGTATTGCGACATCAATTGGTGTTAATGTATTAGGAGGAGAACCATTAGTGATTACGTTATTTTCTATTTTAGTTGCTTATGATATAAATAAATGGATTGATGAAGGGGAACCAAATTGGTTGTTTTTAATTACTGATTTAATATGTATGATGACTTCCGGTTTTGCCGGAACTGTAGCAAAACCAATGATAAATCTTGGTAAATCAATAAAATTTAAGACATTATTTGATTTATTTAAATGGATTGAGAAAACTTTTCCCACAATATGGACAAAATTTATATTACCTTTAACCAATTCTATTGGAAATATAATTTCAAAAATAATTTCACAGTTATCGAAATTAAAATCTTCTTTTAATTTCGGAATTTCAATATCATTACCAACTAAATTAAGAAATGTAATATCAAACGTTATTAATTACACATCTAAAATATCTGATTTAATTAAAGAAACTCTTACTAAAATTATTGGAAAGGTTGGTTCTGAAACCGCGGTTGGATATGCAAAATATAAAGCAAGATTTACAGCGGTAGATGAATTAGGTAAAACAAAAACCGGTAAAAAAATATTAAAAAAGGGGTTAACTTACATTAATCCTTTGCTGGGTTCGGATAAAGTTGACCCATTTTTATTAGATTTAATTAAATCACCTAAAATTGTGGATTTATCCAAATATAAAATAGAACCAATTTTTTTAGACAATAGTAAAGACGTATTTTAATTATGAAATATATGATAACTGACGAACAAGTCAAAACAATGGAAGATGTTATTAACAACATTATTGATAGTGAGATATGTTCCATTCGCACGCAATCTGAAGATTGGGGACTTGGTGAGATGGATGAAATAGATGAAATCAACTCAGTAGAAAAAATAACCGTAGATAGAATAGATTTTGATAATGGAATTAAAGTATACGTTAATGTATTTATTAATACAGATAGAGAAGACTTTGATAATGTTATGTCATCGGTAGAATATGAGGTATCAAATTGGATTCCTGGTGCTGAGTTAGAAATTAATGATATAAAATCAATTTAATGTTATGAAAATACTGGTTACTGAATCTCAATATAATTTAATATGCGAATTAGGTAGAGGCGGTTATAACAAATCAAATTCCGAAAATTTTATTAAAAGAGCTGAAGAAATTCACAAAAATCCTGATACAGGATTACCAAAGTACGATTATAGTTTAGTTGATTATATTGATTCTAATACCCCTGTTAAAGTTATTTGCCCCGAACATAAAGATGAAATGTTAGAAAAAACGGGAAAAGAATTTTTTGAAGTCCTCCCCAACAAACATTTACAAGGAAGTAATAAGTGCCCTTTTGAAAGTAAGAGAAAAGAAACAAAACATAGTGATACTGATTTATTAAATGCTGCAAAAAATGTTGAAAGTTCTATTGAATTTAAAACAAAATTTCCTTCCGAGTATTTCGCAACCAGAAAAAGAGATAAAACCGTACCTAATTTTTATGAAAAAATAACAAAACATTTCATTCCAAAAACAAAAGAATCTTACGGTGAAAGCGAAGTTGCAAAAATTTTGGATAATATAGGTATCACATATGAAAGATACCGAGTATTTGAATATTGTACTAACTTAAAACAAGGTAGGTCTTGTAGAAAATTACCTTTTGACTTTTATATACCAAACATGAACACATTAATTGAGTATGATGGGGAGCAACATTTCAAAGTTTCTAATCTTTATGGTGAAAAAAAATTTGAATCAACAGTTAAAAATGATTTATTAAAAGATGATTTTTGTATTAAAAATAATATTAAATTAATTAGATTACATTATAAAGTTAAAAACTTAGAGGAAGAATTAAAAAATGCCTTAAATTTCAATAAAAAATTTATAAAAGTTGGCCCTTACTAATATGAACAATAAAATAACAGAAGAAAATTTAGATAAGTATATTGAGCCTTATTTTGATATGAGGTTTAAAGATACTCAATTATATTCAGGATTTATTGATGATGTTAATGAGTGGTTTGGATTTTGGAAAGACGGAGAACATATATTGGGTTATCCTGCCAATAACGATGAAAATTGGTATTGTAGTGGTCCTTATTTTTCCGATGGAATATTTTTATTTAGTTTAGAACCAAAAGAATATTATGAATCCATGAGAAGATACGTTAATAAACGTTATCCCAAATTAGAAATTAAAACTATTTATTGAGAATGAAAATATTATTAAATGAATCTCAATTTTTAAGAATAGTTGAAGACTTAGAGGAGTCTCCAAGTAATTTTATTACAATTAAAAATTATGATTTATTTTCTTTTTATAAAGATGTTAAAAAGAAAACTTATGGACAAAAAATTGATTTAACATCAATTGAGGTTGTTCTTAATGATAAAGGAGAATCATACATAAAATATAAATTATCATCTAAGTCAAAACCCGTAGTTATTTTAATACCATATTCTGAAGAAATAGATAATGGTAAATGTCCTTCTTGTGAAAAAGTTAGAAAATTAAATCCAACTAACACCTTGGTTAAAGATGGTAAATTTGGTAAAAAAAGAATTTACCAAGTAATATCAATTCCCGCTAAGCCAAAAACAAAGAAAAAAGGACCGATTGCTAAAAATTATTCTTGGAACGCCTTTAATTTATTAAAATCACGTAAAACAGAAGATTTTAGGTCTCAAGTTTATGATGATAAATGTCCTGACGCTGAAGCAGGAAAAAGATGTGGAGGAAAACTAACAATTGGTTATGGGACTTTGGTTTCAGAACATCCTGAATTGGCAAAATATAAAAAAGGAAGTAAGTATCATTTATCTAAAGAGAGGGCTGAAGTTTACTTAAAACAACATTTGGATAAAAATGTTGTTCCAATAATTAAACAAAAAATAACCACACCTTTAACTCAAAATGAATTTGATGCACTTTCAATATTGTTGTATAATATGGGTGATATTGGAGAAAATCTACAAAAATCAATTAATGATGAGGATGATGAAAATATAAAAAAATATTGGAAACAGTACATATATTGGAATGGTGACCCATCACCAGGTCTTATGAAAAGAAGAGCCGAGGAACTGTCTTTATTTTTTAAATAAAAAATAACTTTAATTTATAGAATTAACGGATATTTATAATAAAATTATATTATGAAACATTTATTTAATGATATTCCAAAATCTGAAAAACAAAGAATTTTGGAAATGCACGGAGTTAAAAGAAAATTGGTTAGTGAATCTAGTGAGATGATGGAAAAAGGTGAAAAACTTTTTAATTCATTATCTGAACCTGAAAAAATGAAATTAGGAAAAGCCATTAAAGAATGTTTGAAAGAACATCATAATGGGACTATTGCTGGGTTAGGACTTGCAGCATCAGTTGCCGCAATTGGTGGAGTATATTTAATGGTTAAAAATTTTGGTGTTGATATTATTTCATTAGCAAGCGGTGCCATGACAGTAGGTTTTCTTGGTCTTGAAATTGAAAAAGTTAAAGAAATTATTGATTGCGTTAAATCAAAAATGAATGACACAACGGATACTCCGATGCAAGAACCAATGCAAGAACAATCTGTTAGCGGAACTACCCCAACACAAACTAAAAAAGTAAAAATATCTTTAGTCAATCCTGACGGAAGTGAAAAAATATTATGGGATGGAAATAAAGTAGTTGACACAGAAACTACGATAAGAGTCTTAAAAAGAGAAATGAATTATAAAAATCCAACCAAAGAAACTATGTCTTCTAATTTAAATAATATTTTGGTATATATTAATGCCAGAATAAGAGAAGGAGGAGGAACTGAGTTTGGTGAAAAATATAAAGTTCAAAGTGTATAATAAAAAAAAAATGAATTAAAATGAGTAAAAAAATTGTAAGATTAACTGAAGCAGATTTAACAAGATTAATCAGAAAAGTATTAAAAGAACAACAAACACCTATTGAAAATATTACAAAATGTTTTGGGGGTGAATTACCTTCATCATGTACTAATATTATTAATAGTTTAATAAAAAAAGAAATGCCAAATCCAATGGATGGTCTTAGTTGCGGAATGCAAATTGCCGAGAACGGCAAAAAATTCTTTGATTGTGTAACAGCACAATTTCCAACTTTTAAGTCACCAGTAATGTATTAGAATTAACCCTCCTTTATGGAGGGTTTTTAATTAAATATCCAATATTTTTAACGTACCGTCTTTGGAATAACCAAATTGACCAATATGTAGGTCAGAATAGTAATCATAAGGCATAATATCTAAGAATTTTAATATTAAATCTCTCCATTTACTGTATAAGTTGTATGCCTTTTCGCCCATATTCTCAAAATGGTCATCAATTGCATCTAACCTGTCTTTATCATGATTTTTGTAAATTGTAAATAAAGTATATGCAAAATCAGAATCATGTAGTTCATCATCTTCTTTTAACAAACTATCAAGAGTTGTGTATTCATTCATTGCCTTATTCGTATCTAATTTTTCTAATGTAACGTATTTGTCTTTGATACCTAATACTTTAGGAAAAATATCGGGATGTCCCTGAAATAAATAAACCCAAGACATTCTGATTTTTGGTTTATTCCCTCTCGCCACTTTATAAACACTTTCAGGGTCTTGCTTACTCGGATAAACATCATGTTCAACACCACTCCCAATTTTTTTCTTGGGTACTATATTCATTTCTTCAATTGACATAAACTTTTTCATAATTATAAATATGTTTATTTAAATGATATTTCTTATATTTATAATAAAATAATATGGGAAAAAAGAATATAATATTGACTGAAGGTCAAATGGATAGATTGACCAAAAGAGTTATTGAGGAACAACGTAGATTTGAGAATCAAGGAATGGTAGATGCAATTCTTGATAAGATAAGTGAGTACGGTATGGATTCTTTAACTGATGAGGAAAAAAATATACTTAACAATCCTGATGAAAAATTTGAAAGTGGTGAAGAATCAGATGATGCCGAAGATATTATTTATTCAAATGAAGCAATGTCAAGGTTAATAAGTAGTGGATTTCTTGATTATAAAGATATTCTTATCCTTGATGAAAATTCATTTCAAGTTAGTGATATTATTGATGAGGAAGGTTATGGTTTTGGATATTTTAAGGCAGGTAATAAAATAAAATTAGTCGTGTCAGATGAACAAAATGAGATTCTTGTTGAAGGTATGGGAAATCCTGGTGGTTCTATGATGAGAGTTATGGAATACATAAAAGCAAATTGGGAACCAAATATTGGATTACCTGTTCATGTAGAAGGAATTGATTTTTAATAAAAATAAAAAATAATAATATGAAACATTTATTTAACGATTTAAGTGAAATAGAAAAACAACACATTCTTGAGATGCACAAAAGTACAAAAACGGTTGTTAATGAGCAATTTAAACCAACTATATTAACACCTCAAGAAAAAAAACCTTGTAGAGAGATGTGGTTTGAATTAGGTAAAAAATATAAAGTTGTTGCTGAAACCGAAAAAATTGAAAACTATATTGATAATAAAGAAAAAGTTGACAAGTTATTTATGGATTTAAAAAAAAATAATGCTCCTGAATACTCAGAAACAAATTATAAAACATGGAGACCGTGTTTTTTCACTAAGTAAGAAGTTTATTTTAAAAATACGTAGGGGTAAGAACCCCACTTAGGACCGGTATAGTAATGTGCCGAAATTGGGATAAGAATTCGCTACTCTTATCCCTTTATTTTTCACAATAAAAACTTATGTTTATAAAAACATTTTATATGAGAGAAATTAAAGGATATATTAAGTTTAAAGATAAAAAAGCAATAATGAAACCACTTGAAAATCAGGAAGGTCCTGTTATCACATGGGAAATAAACGATAACCACAACTCAAAAGATTATTTTATGTATAATGGAATAAGATATCAATTTGTTTCAAGTGTGGAGCCAAAAAAATAATATGACACAAGAAGAAAAAGCACAACAGTACGGAAACTTACTAAATCAACACACAAGGATTGGAAATCAAATTTCTGAAATCAAAGGCCAAGACATTGAATTAAATAAGCAACAGCTTGCAAAAATTCAAGAACTTCAGAACCAACAAATTCTGGTTATGAATACAATTAATCGTTTATTAAGTTAAATATATTTATAAAGTATGAAAAAGTTAAATTTTACTTACTTTATGATAGTTTTACTAAGATTAACGGCTTGTTTTGCGTTATTTAATGAAGAATTTGGATTTGCATCCATTTGGTTTACATTATCCGAAATAATTAACGTTATTTATAAATTAACTAAATAAAAAACCCTTATATTAAGGGTTTTTTATTTTATCGTATATTTATTAATAAAATTATTATGGTAAGAAGTCAAACTAAAATAAGAAAAACATTACAAGCAAATATGTTGTTAGAACAAAGATATTTGGCTAAAGAAGATTATGATACCGTTCAAACCGATATTTTTGATGATGGTGATGAAGAATTTGGAGGTGCCCCAATAAACCATGTTTATTCATCGGATAATAAAAAAATGATAGGTACACATCAACATGGAAAAGGATTTATGCCTAACGAACTTGGTAAATCTATGAATTTAGACAATCATCCAACATCCATACCCAACGGAACATATATGGATAGTGATGATGAAGATTCTTATATGTCTATGGATAGTGGTGATGAAGATTTAGATACGTCTCTTGAAGAAGATGATGATTTTGATTCCCTCCCATTTGAAGAAGACCCATCATTATTTGATGATGAGGTAAACAATGATATAGAAGATTACGGATTTGATGTTGAAGATGATGAGAATTCAGATGATTTAGAAGGATTTGATAAAGAATTGAAATTTAGGGATGCCATGAAAAAAAATAAAATGGGTAGCGTAGGAATTGGTTCAGGAACAAGATGGGATAAAGATAGTGAGAAAGAATATTCACCAATTAAAGATACCGATTTACCATTGGATAAATTTCTAAAATCAAAGTACAATAAAAAATAATTTTATGATTAAAAATATATTTGAAGTTAATAACGAAGAAAAAAGTAGAATATTAAATCTACATGAGAGTGCCACCAAAAGACAATACATTTCTGAACAAGGAACAACAGAACCGATAAATAATAACTCAAAACAATATGCCTCAAGTCCCGATTATGCGTCTTTTTTTATTAATTTGACTCAAAGAAACCGAACTGGTGTTGATAATGCAATTAATAATGCAAAAAAACGTGGGATATTAAATATTTTCAGAAAAGACCTAAAACACCTTAAAAAAGAAGTGGATGAAACTATTTTTGATAGGCGCGCCGCAGTAGATGGAAATACACAAAAACAATTACAAATAGAATTAAGTAAAAATCTAAATGTTGTTGAAGAATTAAAAAAATTAGCCGGTACTGTTGGAATAAATCCAACTTATTACAATATAAATTAAAAATTCATTTAGTTTATATATAAAATACTATATATTTTATGTGTGAATAAAGAAACGGTTCAACAAATATTTGATATACTATATCCCGAGTTAAGTATTGTTGTTAAAGAAATTGAAGTACTCCCAAGACATCAACTTAACGAAAGCGACGAGTGGGTTGAAGATACACCTGCTTATTTTGTTGGTGTAATATTAAAAGAATTTCCAAGTCGTTCCTCAGACATTAGTGAAATTGTTTCCATGTACACAGGATTTGAATTTAACGTGTATAGAATGTAATGTTTATTAAATCCCATATATTTATATTAAAATAATATTATAGTGAAATTACTAAGCGTATTAAAAACAACCTTAATTAATGAGGTATCTGATAAGGTTAAAAAATTATTATTAAATAAATGGAGTAATACAACTCAGGATACTCCTGAAATAATAGTGTCTAATATAGATGCGTTTGATAAAATTAAATCCGGACTGCCGGCAGATAAAAGGGATATTATGAAATATTCCTACGATGAATTGAAAAGTGCTTTATCTGAAAAACAATCTAACAGAAATATTGATGATATTTTTACTCATTTCAAGAAGGGGGGAGAAATGAAAGGGATTGAGAATACGGTATTAAAAAAATATATTAAAAGATTCTTAGAGATAGAATCATTATTACCCGCAACAAAAAAAGATATTACAAAGTACGCATTTTTGGACTTAGTTAAAATGATTGATGATGTATATACTAAACTAATTAGTAAAAAATTAGTTGAAAAATTTAAATCTGAGAATCCTAATCTAACACCTGACCAAATATTGTTTTATATTAGTTCTTACGTGGATATTTTGAACGAAATTCCTGTGGATACCAAAAGGGTTGATGAGATGAGTTTTGCAGAATTTGAACACCTAATTGATTCTATTGGTGCTAAAAAAGAAGGAGATACTTCTAAAAAGGCTGACATGTCGGATATTGATTTGAAGTATGACGAAAATAATCTTAAGATATTTGCACCAAAAACCAAAGACCAGTGTATTAAGTTAAAAAATGGTAGAGGATGGTGTACAAGTAGAGAAGGTGGTGGAAATATGTACTATAACTATAGATTAGGACATGAAAGAACATTGTATTATGTTATTGATGAAGATAAGGATTTTAATGATTTAAATTTTGCCGTAGTTATTTTGATTGACCCTGATGGTAAAGCGGCAATGGCGGATAAATCTAACTCAGGAAAATTTGGTGGTTCTACTAACATGCCTTGGTCTGATATAGTTGCAAAAGTACCTAAGTTGAAAAATTTACAATCAATATTTGTACCAGAACCATTAACTAAAGAAGAGAAAGATTTAATTAGAAAAGTTGAGAGAGCACAAGTGGGTGATAATCCTATGGAATCATTTGACTCACCTCAAGAAGTTGAGATGTGGTTAGAGTATAATAGCCCTAGGCTAAGTGATATTCAGTATTCTAATTTGACATTAGAATTAAAGAAAAAATACATAGCATTAGGTATGGACTTGAGTAGTGGTATGATACAACAATCTGAACCTGAAGTATTAAAATATTACATTAGTAAAAAAATTGATACTATAAAGTCAACTAATATTGATAGGTTAAGTACGTCGGATATTGCATTACTCAATACTCCAATGTTAAAAGGGCTCAAAAAAGAACTAAAACCTAAATTTGCCACAGAATTATCAAGAGATTCAGGTAAAAAAGTTGAGGTTGAGTATCCAAATGGACCTATTCCAAAATTTGCAGCATTATATGGTTTAGATGATTTATTTGATAGTTTACCTGAAAATTTGGAACATTTCTTATTTAATAATAAGTCAAGCGATTCCATTAATTTAATCGTTCCACCATCAATAGGCAGGTTTAAAAATTTGCAAGCAATAATGATGACGAATTGTGTTAGTGAATTACCAGAAGAAATTGGATTACTTAAAAATTTAACATTCCTATCATTACCTAGTAATCCTAATTTAAAATCATTACCAAAATCTGTTTTAAGTTTACCAAATGTTAAATTTATTATGTTAAATAATTCCAATCCTGAGTTACCTGAAGGGTTCTCAAGTATGTTTGCGGAGGCTCAGAAAGGGACTGGATTTTTTGCTAGAATTAACTAAAGAATATCAATTCTATTAATAATAGTAATTTTATCTCCTAATCCCGTGTATTTCCATCCTTCAGAAATTAGGAAATCTAATCCATCAGGAAATGATTCTACCGATTCTTCAATGTTATTAACAAAAACTGTAGAATGTATTACATAATTTTTATTATTTGTGGAATATGAAACAGAGTCTATTTTAATTTTACTACCTTCACCAAAAAGAAGAGATAATTCTTCTCTTTGTATTTCATTAAGTAAATGTTCTAACATTTGTTTCATTTTTATAAATATAATTTTTTTATAACTAAAGTATATTTATATTATAACACAACTAAAATAATATAATATGAAAAGAGGATTTATAATAACAGAATCTGAAAAAAACAGAATTAGTAATTTATATAGAGTAAATATATTTGAGCAATCAACACCTCCAACACCTCCGACAACTCCTAAAGAAATTGGAGATTTTCAAACATGGATGGATGTAAAATTTCCTGAAGGGTGGGCAGATTCAATTAAAAGACCTGGAACAAAATATGTCGTAGGTGAAAGACCTAATTTTGGTTTTCAAAAATTTAGAGCTCAAACTAAAAAAGCTTGGGATACTTACGGTAAAACATATACTGACGAGACAAATTCTAATAAGGGTAATAGTACTGTTGGTTCAAATGATGAATATGTTTATTGGACTAGTGGAACAAAAAGTGATGTCATAAAATTAAGTGATATTTCGGGTTTAATTACCAAAGGTACTATAACTAAAGACACATATATTACTAAAAAACCCGCAGGTGGTAAATGGGAGGACACTAAAAAAGCCTCAGAATTTTCAGAATTTGACTTTGGACCTCAACCATTTGTCGCTCCAGTAACACCAACCGCACCTGATAACACGGATGTTAATGTTAAATCAGACACTGACGATATTTCAGCGACAGACCCATTAAACACATTAAAGTTTCCTGAAGAAAAAGTGGATTTATCACCATCATCACATACTTTTAGTAATGAAAGTTTTAATGATTGGTATAAAAAAGTTTTTGGAACAACCCAACCAGCAACACCCGTGCTTGATTCTAAAAAACAAATTGCAACAATTACTAAAGATAATAAAAAATTTATTTTCACATTTGACGATGGTAATTGGAGTATGTCTTCTGAAGAGGATGTTAAAGCTAAACCTTCTAAAACAAACTATACCCCTTCTGATGATGCAACAACTACTACCACAACAGTAACTCAATAAATGATGATGAATAGAAAATAGAGAACTAACTAAGTATTAATATTCCCCACATTTGATATATTTATAAGTTGAATACTTCATATGAAAAAAATTATAAAATTAACTGAAAGCGACTTAATGAGAATTGTTAAGCGTGTTATTAAGGAAGAAGAAGATAGAATGTCAACACCTGGTAAATATTTTACTTTGGGTGGTTTCCATTTCTATTTAAGTGATGGTAGGATGTATCTTGCAGATAAATCAAAAGGTGATTTATCACCTAACTTAATGATTGAGTTCCCAAGTACAAAAGAAATATCCGCAGTTTGGACAAGAAACACTAAAGAAATAGATATCCCTGAAATTAAAGGAAAAGAATTAAAAGGACTTGAGTTTGACAAAAAAATGCAAAACGCCATAACTTATGGTAAAGAAGTTTATAATAAAAATAAAGCAATTGTAAACTTTGGTAGTTTGATTCCAATTATATTTTATTCTCAAAAATTTGAGGCACCTACTTTAGGTGGATTTATTATTGGTACTGATTTTCATGATGGTGTTGAAGGTAGATTAACGACAATTGAAGACCCAAAACCTGGTGATAGAATTTATTTTCAACAGTCAACATTTAAGATGGGTAAGGAATATGGTATTAGTTTGGAGGTTTCTATGCACGGACAACCAATTAATATGGAGGACTTTGGAATGTCTCAAAATATGTTAAAATTACCTAAAATATACAATATTGGTGACTTTTTTGATGAAAATGCGGGTAATCCTAAGAGCTTAGAAAAGGCATCATTTTTAGAAGGAATTAAAAACCATATTAAAAGTGGTGGTAAAATAAATAAAATTACTATAGATGCATCAACATCTAAGATGCCGGCAGGACGTATGGATAATGACGAAAATAAGAGTCATTGGAAGGAATTAAACGAGTATGATGACGTTGTAATGGGTAATAATGATGATGGTACAGGTAATTTACAATTATGTAAGCACAAAGCAATAAACACATATAATTCTTTAAAGAGGGCGATACCTGAGTTGGCAAGTGCACCTTATGTACTTAAAGCTTCAGGACCAATTGGAGAATTTGTTCACATTAAATTTGAATAAATGGCAAAGGCAAAAGGTTCACTAGATTCAAGAAAATTAACATTCGGTAAGAGAAAAAAAGGAAGTGCTAAAAAGGCATTTAACAAACACAATCCCAGACCGAAAGATTATAAAGGACAAGGAAGATAATTTTAACCCCAATTTTAGTTGGGGTTTTTTTATTTCAAATATTTTTCCTACTTTTGTCTAAACCAATAAATAATTTTTATGAAAAAAGGTTTAATGAAGGTAGGGGCAATCATGTTTTATACGGGACTATTCAGTTTTATTGCCGGTTTGGCAATAATGATTATAATGTTCTGCTTTAATGTTGCCAAATACATTATCACAAAAACTTTCAGTATTTTATTTTAAATTAAAACTATATATGAGACAAAAATTTGACTTTAATGACATCACAATAGTGCCTGAAACTATTAGCACTATTAAAAGTAGAAAAGAGGTAAACCCGTATATTCATAATGGGATGCTTCCTTTGTTCACCGCACCTATGGATACGGTAATAGATAGAAATAATTTTAACATCTATAAAGAAGCAGGCATTAATGTTTGTACTCCGAGAAACGAACCTGTGTGGGATGATAGATGTTTTGAGTCAATATCGTTACAGGAATTTGATAATTTCTTAAAAATATATGAAGCTAAATATTACAGTAAGAACGATAGAAAAAGAATTCTTGTTGATGTGGCTAATGGTCATATGGAACATTTATACAATATGTGTAAAAAGTTTTCTGAGTTAAGATATAGTGATAAGCACGAGCTAATGATTGGGAATATTGCAAACCCTGAAACATTTAAACATTATGCAAAACTTGGAGTTGATTATATTAGAGTTGGTATTGGTGGCGGGAGTGCATGTTTGACATCGGCGAACACAGGAGTTCATTACCCTATGGCATCTTTAATTGAGGATTGTAGAAAAATTGTGTTAGATAATGAATATAACTCAAAAATAGTAGCGGATGGAGGATTTAGAAATTTTGATGATATTATAAAAGCATTGGCAATAGGTGCCGATTATGTTATGATTGGTGGAATCTTGAATAAAACTTTAGAATCATGTTCTCAAACCAAATTATTTAATAAAATTAAATTGTCTAAAGATAATGCTGAACATATTTGGGAATATTACCCCTTTTTAAGGAAATACATGTATAAATCATTTAGAGGTATGAGTACCAAGGAAGTACAGAGAAAGTGGAACAGAGGGGTTATTAAAACGTCTGAGGGTATTACAAAGTCAAATCGTGTTGATTATAAGTTGCAAACATGGGTGGATAACTTTACCGACTATTTGAAGTCAGCAATGTCTTACACTAACTCACGCACGCTTGATGAATTCAAACAAAGTGATTATATTTTCATAACTGAAAACGCATTAAAAAGATTTAAAAAATAATTGTATGTCAAGAATTGAGGAATTAAAAAAACAAAACCCAAAACTAAATTTTAATATCATAGATATTATTAATAAGATAATACCTAAACCAAAGTATACTGAGTTAATGGTAAATTTAGTAAAACGTAAAACTGAAGAAAATCATAGTAGAAAAGATATTATTTCTGCTTTGGAGTCATACGATGTTTATGTTAATTACGATGAGTTGTCAAATTTAGAATTGTTAATGTTATTCAAAGTATTTGATTCTTATATCGGAACTTCTGATTTACGTACTATGAATAAGTTTATTGAGTTAAATGAGAGAAATTTAATTGCCAATAATAATTTAAGCACTTATAAATCTTTTGAGGATTTGGGATTACAAATATCTTTATCGGAATTAAAATTAATAGATAAAGATATTGAGAAACAAGTTATAAAGTTATATGAGTCATCAGATTGGTTGGTATTAAAACCATTGTCTTGGAACTCCTCAAGAAAATACGGGGCGAATACAAAGTGGTGTACTTCATCAGAACATGAACCTGATTATTTTTACAAATATGCTAAGAGAGGTGTTTTGATTTATGCAATTGATAAAATCACAGGAAATAAAGTTGCGGGATATTATCAAATATCAGAATATGATGAAAGAGAATTATCTTTTTGGAATATAATTGATAAAAGAATTGATTCTATGGAAGCCAATCTTCCAAATGAAATAATGAGTATATTTAGAAGCGAATTTAATAAAGAAGATAAAGTTTCAAATTGGTCGTTATTATCTCAAGAAGACCAAGAAAAACAAGAAAATTGGTTGTATATGAATAATTACCAAAGAAAAAACAGATACGATGATGATGTAGAACCACCTATACATTTATCCGATGAAAACGCATTAAGATTAATTAATCAGGAATTAGATACACAATACTACGAAAATCAAGGTGAACTATTACAAATTGCAATACCGATGAGAGGATAATTACCAAGTTCTACAAGCCCAATATCTCGGTTTCCAACGAGGACCTGGATTATCACAGTTCATTCTAGCCCTGAAAGATTTACGTCTTTCGGGGTTATTCTTTTTAATCACCATTCTTTTACCATGTGCTGATTTACCACCAAATCCAAAATTAACTTTTACAACTTTACCTTTATCATTTTTAACATATACTTTAGATTTTTTAACATCACCCTGCATAATCTTACCCAACTGAACTTTTCTACCTTTGTATTCGGCTTCAGTTAACATATCATTAACTTCGTAATCAGTTGATTCTACGGAACCGTATTCATCTTCGTGTAAAATTTCTACAGATTTATGTTCTTGTAAAAATTGTCTAATTAGGGATTTTAAGTTATCTTTGTTCATAATAATATAAATATGTCAAAACTAATAAAATTCATTCTTAATATCGTAATAATTGTTTACAGATGTGGTCTTATTTTTAATGTCTCATTGGGATTATATAATACGTATAAAGACCAAAATAATACATTTAATAATTTACAATGGTACATATGTGCCATTATTTTTGATATGTATTTGATGAATTTGGAAAAACATTTATCCGTTGATATTTATATTAAAAAAGAAGATGGACAAAAAACTGATACAGGAGATTAAAAGAATTAAAGAGTTATCTAAAATAAATGAAAGTGTAATTAATGAAAATCTTTTATCTGATATTAAACACTTTTTTGAAATCGCTTCTGACAAAATATTAGAAACAGATACGGTAAAAAAATTAAAAGAATTTTTTAGTGAGTATATACCAGGACTAGGTGACGATACTTCGGAAACTTCAGATGAAGATTCTTCAGAATCAATTAACTCATCGTCGGCCGGCATTACATCATCCGATGATGATTTTTATAAAAAAGTTTTGGAAGGAATCGGGGCTTCTTGGAATACCAAAACAAAACTTATGATGTATTCTTGGAGAAGAGCCGAAGGAGGTACTTGTAAAAATAATCCTTTTAATTCTAAACAAAAATTAGAAGGTGTTAAAACAACTTGTTGTAATTCTGAATGCGTTAAAAATTATCCAACAAAAGAAGACGGTATAAAGGCAACTGTTACTTCATTAATTAATGGTAGAGAAACCTATAATTATGATGAAATTATTAACTCATTAAAAAACAATGATAGTAAATCGTTTTTTAAGGCGATTAAGTCCTCAAGTTGGGGTACAGATGGAGAATTGGCGGAAACTATTTATAATGATTATGTTGATGGTACATCTTTAAAACCACCAACCCCAATATCTTAATTATTAAATATTTTTTTGTCAAACCAAAATAATTTCATATCTTCGTGGTATGAGATTAAATACAAAGACAACCAAATTACCTAAAAAAGAGATTAAAAAAATTATCAATACCACATTAGAATGGTGCTCAGCCAATCTTGGTGTTAATAATCGTAGAAAGTATAGATTCCAAATATCAGTTAAAAAACAACTAAAAGGTGAAAAAAGATATGGGGAATTTAACTGTGTTTCTAATAAAATGACAATATTTTACGATAATTGTGATAGTGTTAAAGATTTGGTAACAACCGTAATTCACGAATATACCCATTATTTACAACCTGTTAGGACTTATTATGGTGCTTTGGCTAAATATTTTGACTACAATTGTCATCCCATGGAAATTGAGGCTAGGATGAATGAAGATATATATTTTAGAAAAACTTGGAAATATGTGAAGTCAATTTTATAGTTTTTGAAGTATTTATGGTAATAAACCATAAAAAACTAAAAAACTATGTCAGAACAAACAGGTGCGGTTAGAGGGGGATTTGATTTAAGTAAATTAAAGGGAGCTATACCAGATAATGTTATCGCTCAAATACCTGAAACAGCAATTAAATTTAACATATCAACGCCATTAAGATTGGCACATTTTTTGGCTCAATGTTCCCACGAATCGGGTAATTTTACATTAGTTCAAGAGAACTTAAACTATAGTGCTAAAGGACTATTGGGAACTTTTGGTAAATACTTTCCAACACAAGCACTTGCAGAACAATATCAGAAACAACCTGAAAAAATTGCTGCAAGAGTTTATGGTGGAAGAATGGGTAATGGGGTTGAGGAAACCAAAGAAGGATATAAATTTCGTGGCAGAGGGTATATACAACTTACCGGTAAAGATAACTATACTTCGTTTTCTCAGTCAGTTAATGAGGATTGTGTTAGTAATCCTGATTTAGTTGCGACTAAATATCCATTATCATCGGCAGCTTGGTTCTTCCAAAAAAATTGTTTACCTAAATGTGATGCAGGAGCAACCAAAGATGTTGTAGAAAGTGTTACCAAATGTGTTAATGGAGGACTAAATGGAATTGATGATAGAATTGAAAAATTCAACAAATTTTATAAATTACTATCGTAATTAAAAAAAATATTAAATTTAAATTTAGCCCGTTAATAATTTTGACGGGTTAATTTTTTTTATTATAATTTTACAAAAGATTATTTAAATAATAGAATCATGTTAAAAAAACCAGAACAAATATATCAAGAAGAACTAAAATCAGATTTAAGAGATTTGATGATTGGACTAAGTAATGAAGAGAAACTTAAATTGGCTATAGAGATGATGGTACAATTAGGGGTTGATGTACCTGCATCGGTACCATTATCTGTTATTGAAGAATCTACCACAACAACTACTACTACCGAAGAACTTGAAAAATCTAAAGATGATAGTTGGTTTAGTTCTTTTGAGGGACTTTTTATTGATAAAATGATTAATAAACCCGATGAAACTCCCATTTCAGTACCTGATAAAGTTATTGAAGAAACAACAGAAATTGTAGAAACACCTACCGAAATAGAACAAAAGACACCCGAAATTACCCTTACTATAGAACTAAAAACACCTGAAATTACCCCTACTATAGAACAAAAACCTAAACCGACTCAAGAACCAGTTAAACCATTTACCTACGAAAAACCCGATGGTTGGAACAAAAAACGTGAAAAAACTAAAATTTCTAAGGTAATTTGGGATGGAATATTAGATAGAGGTATGGATTCCAAAGACCAACATAGATATGATAATCTCAAAAATAATTTTTTTATTGTCGCAATTATTAGTTTATTAATTTACATTATGATTATCTTTAACTCATATAATAGTAACTCCAAATATGAACCAAATAAAAGCTATATAGATAGATTTTTTAATTATTGTTCGGAAAAATACGACAAGATTACTGGTAGAGATAAAATAACATACACTGTTAAAGACACTACAACTATTAAAACTATTTTGATTTCGGATACACCAAAAACAATAGTTAAAGTTGATACCCCGATTGTTGTAGTTCCTGTTGTTGTGGAACCCAAACCAGTTATCAAAGATACTCCGGTTAAAAAACCTGTTGCAGTTGTTAATAAGAATAAAAAAGAAAACTTGGTTGAATATATTAGAACATTACCTGATTATAGTAAGTTTGGTCCTATGGATTTGCCTTACTTAAGTCAAGATGTTAATAAAGTTGATTGGACTTTTTTAAGAGCGGACGGTAAATCAGTTCACTTTCATTTTAATTCTTTAGAAGGAACTTTTAGTGTATTTGAATAATTTTTATTATCTTTATAAAAAATATAACAATGAAAAAGTTTTTTAGATTTATTAAGAATGTGTGGGCGTTTCGTAAAGCACTTTGGAATTTCAGATGGTGGGATTATCATTTTACATTAGAAATGATGAAAACTTCTCTTGTAATAATGTCTGATAATCTTGAAACTAAAGGTATTGAAGTGGATGTTCCTCGTCTTAAAAAAGTTGCGAAGATGAGAAGGGCGATTGAGATTATGAATAATCTTCAAGGTGTACAACATATTATGATGGCGGAAAAAGAACTTGGTGAATTATTTATTGAACCATTTGAATTTAAACCATCAGAATCACACCCTGGTTCATATGAATTGGTTGAAAGAAATACTCCGGAAGAAAAAGAACATAATTCAAAAGTATATGCGAGAGCCAATGAGATTGAGGAACAAGAATGGAATGAACTATGGGATATATTTAAAGGACAAGAAAATACTAAATACATCCCTTATAATCAAGATTGGGATGATTGGTTTGATGGTTCTAATATGAAAACGTGGTGGGACTAAAATTTAAAACTTATTTTTATGTGGAGAGTATATTTAATGGAATTTATAATTGTTTTTGTTGTATCTTTGTTATGGGTAAGAGGGATTGATAAAATGAAGAAAGAAGACCCTGATTATAAGGGTGATGACTTCTTAAAATTAGAAGATGAAGAAAAAGATTTTGGATAATTGTAAATTAAAATAATATGAGAGACATTACATTCATTTCCGACACTCACGGAAAACACAATGAGTTAACTAAGGATTTACCTGGTGGATTTATGATTATTCATTGCGGTGACGTAAGTAATGTTGGTAGAATTGATGAGATAAATGAGTTCACAGAGTGGTTTAGTAAATTACCATATACATATAAAATCTTTATTGCAGGTAATCACGATTTTGGATTTGAGAAGATTAGAAAAAGTAATGAGGTTGGTATTGCAATCCCTCATGGAGTTATCTATCTTCAAGATGAAATGGTTGAGATTGAGGGTATTAAAATTTACGGTAGCCCTTGGCAACCTGAATTCTATAATTGGGCGTTTAATGTTCCAAGAGGAGAAAAACTAGCTGAAAAATGGAAATTAATTCCTGGTAATGCCGATATTGTCGTAACACATGGACCAGTATTTGGTATTTTGGATGATACTGTACAAGGTATTAGAGTTGGTTGTGAAGATTTATTGAATAGAATTATGGAGGTTAAACCAAAAATTCATGCCTGTGGTCACATACATTACGGGTATGGTGTTAGAGATTTGAATGAAACTACATTTGTAAATGCTGCTAATCTTGGTGAAAGATACATGTATGACAACAAACCTATCGTATTAAACTACGATGAAGAAATACCACCTTTATAGGTGGTTTTTTTATTTAAGGTATATTTATCATTATGAAATTGACGCAACCATATAAGACCTTACCTGAGAGTATATTAAAAATGATACTACAGGAGTTTATTAAAGACGGTATTAGTTTTGACGACATGGAGACAGTATATGAAGATACAGGTACTTTTGATGATATTAAAACTATATTAAAAAAATTCGGAATAACAGATGTTGATTATGAAGATATTGGTTTTTTTGCCGAACTTTTTATGTTAAATGAGGATAATATTGATGGGAGATTAATAATTCCAAAACCTAAAAAGTTTAATTTAAGTTTCAGAGTCACTGGTAGGAAATGGTTTACAGAGTGGTATAAATTAGATTATACAGCATACAATAGTAATTTTGTTCGTGATATGTATAATAATGGTGATTTAAGTTATTATGATGGTGAGTTAGTTGATGAGGATACTAATGAAAGCGAAATTGATGATTGGGACCTTAGAGATATTGAAGAAGTTAAACCAAAAATTGGTGAAAACAAATCAAAAAGACCCCTTTTTGAGAGCAAAAAAGAGCTTAATAAAGAGTTAATGGAATTACAAAAACTCAAAATGGTTGTAGAAGAAAGAATACGATTACTTCGTTCTTGATTTCTTTTTTTCGTCCACAACAAAATCCTTTAAGAATTTTTTCTGATTAAGAGAAGGGTGTTTATAACCTCTCTTATACTTATATTCTACGTCAATAGGGCCATTTTTGAACTTATTTAGGTCATATTTCCAAATAGAGATACATTCATCGTCCTCATAAACTCTTTCAAATTTAGGTGGTTTTACTTCTTGTTTTGTGTTTATTGATACTGCCATAGATACAAAGATATATATTTCACCTGAAACAAAAAAATATTTTTTAATTAAATAGTTTGTATATTTATAGATGATATGGATAAAAAAGAGCTTTATGACATGATTAATGGTTTTATTGGAGATAAAGTTTTCCAATACGAAGGTCCAATCATGGGTGGTGTTAACTTGGATGCGGTTATAGAGTTCAAATTTAAGATAATTGGTGATGTGAAATTACGACATATGGGTGAACCAAAGAATTACGTTGGGATTAATCTTTCAGTTTTAAGTATTACTCCACCACAACTTGATGATTTTATTCCAGACCTTGATAACTCATTTGAAATTAAAGATAGATTGTATTACACAGCTACCAAACTTGAGAATGAAATATGGGGGGTATTAAGATATTTTAGTATTGAGGATACACCGGTTTTAACGTCAATTAGATTCACAGGTAAAAGATATTATAATATGCAAAAAATAAACGAAGGTACATCAGAGAAAAAAGGTATTGTTAGAAAGTTAGTACAAGATATCATTAAAGTTTTTAAGCAAGGTGAAGGAGAATACGATTTACCTGAAGATATTAGTGATGAAATGACTTATAATTTTCCTGGTTTAAATACTGACTTCACTATGGAAGTTAAAATAGATGAGGACGAGAATATTGAGGGATTTGAGTTGGATGGTGGTTATTACGATGACAATGATACCCTTGAAATACACGTTGTATATAACCCCAAATTTTTTCCTGAAACTTATTACGATTTAATTGGTGAATTAAATGAGTTGGTTAGACATGAACTACAACATTTGATACAAGCTGAACGTGGTATTGATAGACCCAAAGATGAAACCGACCCTGAGAAATATTATTTGCAACCACATGAGATTGATGCTCAGGTTGCAGGATTTAAGAGATTATCCAAAATAAGAAAACAACCTTTTGAGAAGATTGTTAGAGATTTTTTCCGTAAGAACAAAACATTAAGTGACGAGGCTAAGGAGAGAGTTGTTAGTGCAATACTAATTGCAAAAAGATAAGTTATCTAAACCTTTTAAGTATTGCGGTTATTAATTTCTTTAACGTAACGCCAGTTACTGAAGTCAAACCAAATGCCAATAATCTTGTTGCAATATCTTTAACATCTTTAACGTCAACTCCCGATTGTGAAACCTCCCAAAGAATAGGTAGAATAGGAATTAAAAAAGCATAACTCATAATGTTTGTCATGGTATAAACCGTAACATTTAAGCTCTCAATAAAATCCAAAAAAGCTTGTTTTAATTCTTTTCCCTTGGTTAAAACTTGTTCAAACGTATCCTGAACACCGTCTTCTTTAATTTTAGATAGTAATTTTTTAACAGTTCTTGTGTTTTCTCCAAATAGAATCGCAGCAGTTGCGATTAATATTGATGTTGCCTGAAACGAATTTAGATTAAAATTTCCATTCTCAATATAATCATTTAATGGTACAATAATTCCACCAACGGCTGCACCCCATGTAAATAACATCTTAAATTGCATTCCACTATCTTCTTGGAATTTACCAACAACATCTTCAGCAAACTTTTTAAGTTTAGATAAATCAATATTAATTTGTTTTCTTGAAGTTTCTACTAATATTGTTTTATACTGACTTTCTGTAATTAAAACTTTCATTGTAATAATAAATACTTACAATATATTTATTGTTAAAGATTAAATTAAAAAATATGGAATTTAAACCACAACTAAAAAAAGGAGATAAAATATTGTTATTATCTATGGCGGATGAATCCATGATACCAGGACTTAAAGGTGTGGTATTGAGTATAGTTAATGTTGGCGGCGATGATATTATACATGTTGATTGGGAAAACGGTCGTAAATTAAATTTAATATCAAGTTTAGATGCTTGGACATACGACGATTCAAGTAGAATTGATGAGGCTTACGATAGTGAGTGGTTGGCAAACAATTTAGATATTACCAATTTTGATACAAATACTTTAGTTGAGTACTTAATTAAAGTCAAAGAGTCGGGTATTACAAATATGTTTGGTGCCGCACCATATCTATGGATGGGTAGGGAAAGAATAGAACATCAATTCGCATATCACGATTTTAGTGAGGAAAAACAAGAAAGATTTGATGAGATGTTGGAAATGGCAAACGAAGCTCAGTCAGCCATGATAAATGGTGTTATTAAAATATTGGAAAAACAAAAGAAAGAATTAAGTTTGGAAAACATAAACAGGTATTTGCAAAAGTACTCACAGAAATTACTTATGCACTACGTTAATGTTCTTTCTTGATATTTATATTAAAACTTATAAGTTATGAATAACTATTACATGAATTTAACCAGAGAAGAAAAAGAAAATATTCTTGATAAACATAAGACATTATATGATGGTTATGCGGTTAGACAAAACCAATCAAATATGACACCATTATATACACAGGATTATGCAAACGATAAGGGTGGAATAACCATTAATTCTAAAGGGGAGATATCTACCTACAACAATAAAATATACATGAAGGAATCAAAGGAAATTTGCTCTGAGTGTGGTTTATATGAGGAGATGTGTGAGTGTGGTAGTGGAGGAATGAATGAAGAGATGTGTAACGAATGTGGAGGACAGATGAATGAAGGTGAATGTAATGAGTGTGGATACAAAGTTGCGAAAAATATGGATAAGAATAAATTTGACTATACGGAAGAAATGGGGGAAGAAGATGGTAGAGCGATTGTAAATAAATCAGATGATGTAGAAATCAATATTGATGAAATAATGGATGAAATTGAGGAAGATGTGGAATTTGAAGATGAGGTTGATGATATCAAAGAATCAATTCAAGAATCGCTAAACTGGTTTAAAAAATTCAAAAAATATAATTAATTTGTCTTTTAATAGATTTTCAGATATTTTATATTAAAATATGTGCCATGGAGATTATTGAAATAATATCGTATGAATTAAACCACACTTCAGATATAGTTGAAGTTAAGTTTAGAATGAATGAAGATTCTGATGATGAAATTAGAACTGATAAGATTGAGATGAAAGAAGCTGATGATTTTGGTTATATACTAATATTAGATGATTTTGGATTTTACGACGAAGATGAGGAGGATGAATTTTTAAATTATAATGACATTGATGAAAACGAATTATTAAGTTTTCTTAATGAATATTATATGATATACCCTGATAGAATACCCGAAAAAGAATAATATGAAAGTAGACGTTGATTTTTTAATTAGCTTAATGGCAAAATACACCAAATTGGATTCTACTTCAGAATTGGGAGAACAGGAAACGGCTGCGGCGGCGGGTGCTTCAACTACAAGTAGTACAGGTGGTAAAAATAATGTAACCACATGGTCAGGAACTGTCGGTGCCCAACTTAAAAGAGGTCATGCAAATCCATTGGGTAATACAAAATGGGAATCGGGATTAACTAGGGGGCCTGCTAATCAATTGACTTAAAATGGATAATATAAAATTGCGAGAAGGATTAGATTCACTTAATAGGGTTAAACTATTAATGGGGTATGATATGTCAAAAACTTTAAAAGAAAATACTTTAGTTTTAGAACAAGAACCTGAATCAAGATTTGAAACAAAACAAACTAAAGATATTGTAAAAACAGGAGAACAAGATAGAATAGAAACCAAAAAACAACAAAAAGAAAATGAAATTCAAAATACGTACCCTAATTTCTGTAGTTATCCAAATAAAACAAATTCACTACCAAAGATATGTAGTCAATTAAAACAAAATAATGAGTTGTCAGAATTGGCTCAATTTTGTTATTATTCATCCCCAGCCATTGTGTTAGGAGAAAAAGTAAACGGAATTTTTATACCTAAAGACGCTACTATAAATTTTTGGACTATTGAATCTATCTATTCTTTTTACGAACAAGTATTAAAAAAATATAAAAATATTTATAAAACTAATAATGAGAAGAAGGAATTATTAAATTTATTATCTAGTATTATTCCTGTTGATACAGTACAAAGTTTTGTATATAATAAAGTTGAATATCATTCTAATTTTAGAGGGAATTTACCATTATATGAATGGAAATTTACCGGATATAAAAACGGTAATAATGAATATTATATAACACCCGTTTGTATTGATAATAGAGAAGAATACCAAAAAATAATGGATGATTGGTTAGTGGTCGCTCAATGGGGGGCAGTTATTGCGACAATAATTTTAGGTGCAGTAACAGAAGGTGCTGGATGGGTATATACCGCAGAAATACTCGCCGACATGGGAGTAGGTAGTTTAATTGCGTTTAGAGAATTTCAAAAAGGAGAAAATGTTTCCGCAGTTTTAAGTATTTTATTTGGGATGTTACCATTATTAAGAATCTCAAAGACAATGAGAGGGGTTAATAATAAAGCGTGGAGAGAAATCTCAGAAAAATTAAAAACTACAAAATTAGAGAATCAAGGAGATTATGTAAATTTTTATGATGATTTATCAGAAGAGGCTAAATTAGGGTGGAATCAGATTGTAAGAAGAGATGAAATAAGTAGAAATCAAATGTTTAATGAAATTAACAAAGAATTAAAAGATTTCTTACCTAAAAAAGTATGGGGTGAAGCTAAATTATTTTTTGCAAATAATCCTGATAAAATTAAAAAAATTAACTTTATTAAGCGATTTTGGGTGAAAGAAGCCGCCGTAGGTGCGGGTATCGGTTTGTCCGGTTTAATTGCTAATGTATTTTTTGACAATATATTAAATAATGAAGATAGAGATAATTTAGATGGTATAATGTTTTCATTACCTGATAATCTAAAATTAGAACTAGCGGTAAATTTAGTATCTAATAATCCAGAAGTTACAAAGAAATTTGTCAGTGAATATGGAAAAAAATTGAGAACCGGATTAGAAAAAATACATAACGATTATCAAAAAAACACACTAATTAAAGATTCAATTCAAAAATCGGGTGGAGTTTATACCGAAATACCTGAAGATGATACAACATCAATTAAAAATGAAACATTATCAGATATTGAAATAGAAAAAATAAAAAAAGAAGGGTGGAATGAAATTAGCGTTGATGATACAACTAATTATCCCGATAATCAATTAAGATTTATTAATGGATGGTTTTGGGTTCAATCCAAAAATAAAGAATAATTTATGATTTGCAACTTCTTTAAGTTTAAAAAATAAATTTTTATTAGTGTTTTTAGATTTTTCTATTTGTTTATTCTCTAAATATTCTTCATGTATTTTATTAAATCCTTCAGTTAATTTTTTAGAATAAAAGTTAATTATATGGTTTTTAGCAATTTTATTTATTGAACCATCATCAGTTATTACTGAAGTAATTTCATTTTCTTCGTAAGATGTTTTATCCGACATATAATATATTATGTATTTATCAATACATTCTAAGTCACAAATATTTTTAACATTATCATTCACTATGACTAATTCACCTATATTATATTTCATAATTTTTTATTTACACAAATAAACGATTTTTTTTTGGTAAAAACAAGTATTTATAAATAAATGTTTTTTTATGAAAAAAAAATTAATATCAGAAATACGTAGAAGTCTTGAATTAATATATCCAAATAATAAATTAATTGTTGAAAAATATATCCCAAAGAGATTACTAAATGAACAACCAGGTAATTATTTTACAATAGTGTCTCAAGCATTAAAAAAAATAATATCAAGGGGGGAAGAAAATATATATAATCCGGATGTTTTAAGTATTGAAGGTCAATCTTTTAGTAAAAAAGCAATACAAAACATAGACGCAGCAGTTGATTTAGGTGATGTTGGCTTTACCACATTAACAAATACTGAAAGAAATTTGGCTAAAAGACTTTTATCTATTGAACCGGAAATAATTAATCAAATTTATAATGAAGGACTTAACCCATTTTTAAATGCTGCTAATATCACTGAAAAGGAATTTATGATTGAAATTAGAGACAACGCTAAAAAAGCTGGAAAATCAGTACTGGATTATTTGAAAGGTGTATTTAATGATGACTTTTTAGTTGATATTATTGAACCTAAAATAAGTAAATCTATTGAAGAAATAGGATTAGGAAACTACATTGAGAAATTACCGGCTTTAATACCGAGAAATGAAAGTGCAATAAAGGCATTTTTTAGACGATGGGAACCTCAATGGATTAAATATTTTAGACAAAGATATCTTATATCAAGTCCTATTGAGGGTCAAAAAGGATTAAAGGGGTGGGCCGGAGAATATTTCAAAAGTAGAAAAAATCTGACAATTAAAATGAAAGAAAGATTAGAGATTATTAAAAGTAAATTAGAATCAACACCACCTCAAGAAATAGACCAAGATTTAAACGCATTGGCAAATACTGTTGGGGCGTATAGTCATAGTACTGCAGATAAAATAGAAGGTCTTTATAAAACTTGGATTACGGAAAATAAATTGATACCGGCCGAACAGATAGAAAAAATAGGAAAACAAAGTTGGTTTAAAGAAATTATTAGAAATCAAACTGAGACCGCAGTTGATGCCACAAATAGAGCATGGTTACAAGAAGTTGATGGTTTATTCTCATCTTTTGGAATGAATCCTCTTTCATTATATAAAGCAATTAAAAGTAAAAGAATTTTAGATTCCCTTGGATTTATAGTACCCGATTTTAGAAGATGGCCACAATTCATTTTATTTAAAAATCCAAGATTGTTCTCACAGATAGTCGGTAGTCAAACAAAATCAGGTAAATACGGACAAATAGCCGGTTTCCTTATCGGTTATATTTTAATTGATATGGGATTATTACCCCTTTTAGAGGCAACTGCTAAAACGGCACTTGAAAATAATGCTAATGTTAATAGACTTAATCACGAAATTGAGGGAATTTTAAAATGGTGTGAAAAGAATAATAAAAATTGTGGTGATTTAAGAACCATTGACCATCCTACTTTAGAAACATGGAAATCTAATTATAAACAATCGTTACCATTTTATACTTGGTTAAGTGATATCAAAAAAGGGGGTAGCGTAATTAATGAAGATTCATTTGCCGCTCAATTCACATATCTTGATGAATTTGTTAACGGTATGTCCGATTGGATTTTAGGTCCTGGATTATTTAATGATATTACGAAAGTACCCGACCAACTTAGAGCAAAATGGAATCAACATAAAGACACATTAGTTCAAGAACTTATTGGTACAGGATTTGACCCAACTAAATATAAAAACGTTGATGAAATGTTAGAGGCGTTTAAAGAGTTTATTAAAAAATCGGATAACGTGACTCCTCAACCAGTAACACCGAAACCCTCACAACCAACTAATACTTGGGATGATTTTATAAGAACAAATAATTATCAAAATGTTTCAAGTGACACTACTACAGGAATATTTATCGCAAAAGTTAATAACGTTGATGTTACTTTTAATTATTGTCCTGTAGATAAAAAATATTATTCTGAAACTGAAATTTGCACTAAATGCCCATCAGTTTGTCAATAATAAAGTATTTATATGTATAATTTATAAGAATGGATAAAAATATTAAAAAACTTATTAGAAAAGTTTTAAAAGAACAATCTGAAAATATGGTTAAAATAGGTCCCGATAAAAGGGATTATTTTGAATCTCAAGGATGTAAAGTAATAGTAGGACAAGATAAATTATTTTATATAGATAAAACAACGTGTAATGTTAAGTTAAACGAATCAACAAAAAAATCATTATTGATTGAAGCTGAGGTGTCAGCTTGTCCTAGTGATAGTGATTGTCAAAAAATATCTCCAACAAGAGTTAATAATTATAAGGCTATTTCGGGATGTCAGGTTGGTAAAGGTTCTGATGGACTATATTATATTTTAAAATCAACATGTACTGGGAATACTCCTCCAGTTCCTCCCCCTCAACCTAACCCAATTGAAATTCCATCAGCCGAAGAAATAATTCTTCCAATATATGGTAAGGTTAAACAAATTACTAGACAAGTATATCAGGATATTAAGAATGCTGGAGGTGCAATAGCTCAAGATGTTATTGCCATCGGAAATAAATTTTATCAAAAAATAAAAGAGGCGGTAACTCCTGACAATACTCAAGTGGACCCAAGAAAACCTGTAAGACCTGCAGGATTTCCTGTTTGTATTGTAGGTGATGATACACATTACGGTATTGCGGGAAGACGTTTCATCAATGGAAGAATAGAATGGGTTGATGATAATGGTATTAGAATTTCGGTGGGTAGTGATGGTACTTTTACAACAAGTACAGGTGATTCAGGAAAGTATTCATGTACTGACGATAATTTAGGAATTAAATTTACAAGAACATCCCAAAATAATTCAAATCAAACCGTAACAAATAGTCAAGATAAACCTAAAGAAACCACACAAATGACGCCAGATTGTATTTCAGGATTACCAATAAAACAAGGATATCATTTTGCAATTGCAAAGGATGATAATGGAAATGAATATGCCGTTTATTTTACGACAACACCGAAAAAAGCTCAAGACTTTACAAGTGGATATTTAGCATACATTTTTAGTAAAACCGGTGACGTTAAATCAACAGGTGTTTATGTTTGTTATGGTAATAAAATAACAATATCAAGTTGGGATGGCGGTTATAAATTAACCGTAAAATCTTCAGGTAGTGAAGAGGATATTGATGTTCTTAGAGAAAAATTGGTTGATAGAAACTCGGCTAAGTTAAATATTTGGTTTGGAGATAATCAAACATCTTTAAGAACGGAACAACTTGTAAAAGTTGCAAACGTATTAATATCAAGATTAAAACAAAAATATAGAGGTGAATATTTTGCATCTTTTTTACTTTTATTAAAAACTGCCAGAAAATACTCCTCAATTATGAATAACGATGATGATGTTTCAGAATTAAATGACATCATAAAAACATACAACGTTACGTTAACCGGAGCATCCGATAATCCATTAGTACAAAGAGCCGGTTTAGATTGGAACGTAAATTCCGACCCATATGAAGAAATAGGAACAATGTGGTTACAAAAAGACATATCTAGTAATATTGGAGCTCAAACACCAATATATCTTTACAGATATAAAGGACAACAATCAGAATTAACAACAGTTCAAAATATTGATGCAAGAATTACAAGTTTAATTGGAGATACCAGTTATAATTGTAATACCGATGGTAGAAAATGGTTAGAAGAATTGGCATATATTAATAATTTACACAAATTAATTAATAAGAGAAAATTATATTCTGATGATGTTAAAAATAAATATGATAGTGTAACAGGTGCCAAAATATCAGATGAAAATATGTTAAAGGCCATGAAGCAAATAGTTAATTTATGTTCAAAAAATTACGATAACAAAATTTATGGTGAAGTATTGAAAGCATTTGCTGATTATGGAGTTGTCGTATTCGGTGCTAAAGATAGTGATGAACAAAATGGTCATGTATTAGATAAAAGTCAAATTAATTCAATTTTAAACACAAAATAATATGAGCTTAGTAAAAACAATAAAAAAGACAATTGTTGAAACAAAAGAAAACAAAAAAAGATTAATTCAAGAATCTAAAATTGTTAAAACAAGATTTAATATAATTTTAGAATCATCAAAACTTAAATCTAAAAAAGATATAAGTGATGTATTAATTAATGTCTTAATAGAAATGGTTTATTTAGATAAACAAGGTTTTAATGATAAAGTAATCGCAGAAAACGCTAGTAGTGTTTTTAATGTTATTGGTAATCTATTAGGTGGAAGTACAAATTCTGTGATTGAAGCGTTTAGAGAAAAGGGGGTGAAATATATTTTGGGACAATTGGGGTTAGGTGATAATTCGGCACTAAGAAATTATATGACAACGGCATTGGAGAACACAGACTTAAAAGATGTTCCCAAATTATTTTCTGATTGTGATTTTTTAACAAAAAAAATATCCGAAGCAGTCCCTGAATCTTACTTAAAACAATTGGAAATGGAGGAAAGTATGGGTGGTGAATTTTCAGACATAGTTAAAAAAACGCTTCATAGCGTAATTAAAGATAGTGATTTTAGTGATAGATTAGAAACCAGAATACATAGTGTAATTTGTCCATTAGTGGATAAAATGAGTTCTAAATTTGGTGACAAATTAAATGATATGAAATCTTCACTAATCACTCAACCAATGAATACTCAACTGTAATAAGTTGTTTATTATAAATGGATAAAAGTCAAGGGGGTAATTTTTTTCCTATTAAAAGGGAGGTTTTTTAACCTCCTTTTTTTATTTAATTATTCTCCGTAATAATTATTATTATAAAAAACATTAATTATGAATATATTATTTGTTGGTAGTGGAAAATCTGCACTCAAAGTAAAGGAAATGGATTTAACTCAATACTATATTGTTGCGGTTAATAATGCATGGAGATTATTTGATAAATTTGATGTTTGGATTCATAGTGGTGATTTCCCATCTGAAAATTATCCAAAAACTAAAAATTACGATAAAGAAGTTAGTCACACCGGATACGAAAAAACTGCTAATATTGCTAATCAACATTTTAATTGGAATTCCACTTATCCCCAACATCACATTGGGTATATGATATTTTTTTTATCTTTATATTGGATTATGTTTGAATTAAAACCAAAAAAAATATCTTTATTAGGATTTGATTTTGATTATAACGAAGAAAAAGTAAATAAATGGATAAATGACAACAAACCAAATATTCAAAATAAATTTAATAATAAAAAAGAAAAAACGATTGAGGAATGGGGTAATAATTATTTCAAAAATATGAATACTGATTTTTTCTACGGACACGGGACACCTGACCCGATGAGACTTGGGAAGGACACTATTATTTCTAAATTTATATTAGCAAAAGAATCGGCAAAAAAATTAAATATTGATGTTGTTAATTTATCGGACGTTAAAAATACAATTAATTCATTTAGAAAAGAAAATGAACCTGAAATTAATGAAAATTTATTATTTGAAGAAAAACCTAAAAGTATTATTGAAACAATATTATCAAATGTCGGTTCAGTACCAAAATCTAGAACAGTATACACTCCCGTAGTTAAAAGAAATACCCATTTCACACCACCTCAAGGAAATATAAAATCTGTAATGAGAGGTAGAGAAGGAAAACATAAATTTTGATTATTTAATTTATTTTTTTTATTTTTGTTTTATGGAGAATCAAGGAAAAAGAAAAGACCAAATTAAATTTAGTGAAGACATTATTTCGTGGTCGTTAATAGGGATAATCGTATTGTTAGTTATTATTGGATTTTATAATTTCTTAAAATCATGAATAATTTAATGTTAGGTGGATTATATGGGTTAATAGCTCAGATAGGGACTTTTTTACAACTTCAGGGTAATGTTAAGTATGATTGGTACTCAAAACATCCCGTGATTTTATTGTTAAGTGCAATACCATTAAGTTGGTTATATATACAATCGGTTAAACATTTGGTATTGGCATTTGATGGTCAGATTTGGCCAAGCAGAATGATAGGTTTCGGAATAGGTATTATTGTTTTTAGTATTATGGGATATCTTTTATTTAGAGAACCAATTACACTTAAAACAGGTATATCAATTTTTTTAGCAATAGGAATAATAATAACTCAATTTATAATGAAATAATATGTACGTAATAGTTAAAATGATACCAAATGAACATGGAGTAGATATGCCGGTTATAATTCTAAACGGATTTCATGAAATATTAGAATTTAATAATCAAGAAGAGGCGGATAATATGCGTAATATATTCCAAGAAAATTCCGACTCGGGATATCAATACGCTGTTAAAAAAATGCACTAATGGATATTAAAGAAAAAATAAAAAACTCACACTATTATAGATTTCAAGGTATTGCACCTGAAGGATTTATTCTTGTACCTGAAGATGTTTTGGAACAACTTCGCGATTCTGAGACTTGGAAGGAGTGGAAGAATAATCCAGAACTTTTAGTAGAAATGATTAAAATTAGTTGTAATAAAATGTAGGTTGATTGGGGAAAGGTATAAAAAAACCTGAGGAGGGGAGAAATCTCAAGTAATGCCAATCGTAAAAACAGATGTCCACTCACCCATCTTCTGTTTTCCTTAAAATATTTTTTGGTAATTAAAAAAACATTATTATCTTTGTCCTATGATAAAAATAAAATTATATGAAAAGTAAAGTTTGGATTAAAACAGAGATTACAACACACACCGAACAAGATATTAGAATTCAGCCGACGCCAGAATTTGATGGGATTGTTTTAGAATTTAAAGAAAGTAGTGATAAAGATTATCACACTGGTAGATTGTATTTGAACACAGAAAGTTTGGAGGCGTTAATTGCCAAATTGAGAGAAACAATGGACTACGTAAAACACTAAATTATGAAAGAGTTAATATTATTAAGAGGATTACCCGGAAGTGGTAAATCAACATTGGCGAAAACATTAGGTGGTCCCGTATTTGAGGCTGACAACTATTTTATGGTAGATGGAGAATACAAATTTAATCCATCATTATTAGGAGTTGCTCACAATGATTGCCGAAATCATACTCGAGTTGCTATGGCGGTTGGACGCGAAAAAATAATCGTTTCAAACACATTCACTCAAGAGTGGGAGATGAAAGCATACTATGAATTAGCAGAAAAATACGGGTATCGTGTATTCTCTATCATAATCGAGAACAGACATGGGGGAGTGAATGAGCACGGAGTTCCTGAAGATAAATTGGAAATAATGAAAAACAGATTTGAAATTTCTTTATAGAAATAAACTTTTCTTGGTTATTAGAATACTTATTAGTATATTTGTGAAACAATTAAAAATTAAAATAATGAGAACTCAAAAACATACAACATCTTCTACAGTTTCTGCTACGTGGCAGCAAACGTGTGAGATTACTATGTCCCGAAGTTCAAATTTGTTTTATAACTAAAAATTATATATAACATTTATAAAAAACCTCGGGACAAAATCTCGGGGTTTTTTGTTTTATGGTCGGATGGCCGAGTGGTTGAGGCGGAGGTCTGCAAAACCTTCAACGTAGGTTCGATTCCTATTCTGACCTCTAAAATGTGTGCGTAGTTCAATTGGTAGAATGTCGCTCTCCAAAAGCGAAGATGAAGGTTCGAGTCCTTACGTGCGCGCATATGGTGACTGTAGTGTAAAGGTAGCACGACTGTTTGTGGAACAGTTAGACAGGGCTCAATACCCGCTGTCACACTAACACGCCCGAGTAGCTCAATTGGCAGAGCAGCACTTTTGTAAAGTGAAGGTTGTAGGTTCGATTCCTATCTTGGGCTCAAAAAAAGTTTTGTTTGTTTGAAAAAGGTTTATTATCTTTGTGAAACAAATGCCGTGTTGGACAAATGGTTAAGTCGTCTCCCTTTCACGGAGAAGATTACGGGTTCGACCCCCGTACATGGTACAATTTTTTAGTTGAGCGGTGGGGGGTTCCCACATGACAATCATCGGTGTCTTAGGTAGGGATGAAGTTGAATAGATATATCCGATAGAGTATCAAATAAGATTAATTCCCTATTCAAATCCTAACAGGTTCAATTCCTGTATCAACTAAACAATTAAACCGAGTAGAAATGCGTAGATGAGTTATCTGGGAGAACAGAGACGCAAGGGTACACACTTAGTAATTCTCTTATGGTGTGTTAAGTGGTTAAACGTAAGCTAACGAGATACCTGACAAAACTCATCACTCGGTTATTTTTTAACATAGTCAGGTGGCGGAATGGATAGACGCTAGGGAAACCTTCCCGAGAATGAAAGTTCATATAGGTTCGAGTCCTGTTTCTGACTACACGTTTCGTAACACACAACGAATAGTATACCCAATACGATGAGAAACGGAGTGATGTCCGTATGGGAACGTACTTTGACGTATAGGTAGAACGTCAGGGCAAGTCAGCCCGACTTCGTGAAGACGAATGACTATTCCTAACCCCATTTAAGGATGGGGGACAGTCGGGACACTTGTGAATTGGATAAATGAGGGTGTCAAATAAAAAAAGGTTAGATTTCTCTAACCTTTTTTATCTAAAAACATTTAATAATTAAGCTGTTTTTTTAGACAATACTGACCATATTGAGCCAATTAACGTCATAACACCACCGATAATATCAACAGATATTGATTCGGTTAGTAATCCTTTAGCGATTAAAATACCACCAACGAATGTTAGTGCGTGTCTAATTAAACCTAAAGTTTGTTCTTTAATAATCATTTTTTTATAATTTAAAAAGTTTATTTGGTAATCTATAAATATCTTGATTTTTATTTTTGGCCAATTCAAATGGTTTATTTATCTTTGTGGTATGATAGAAACAATTACATCACTGACACACGAACAAAAAATAGAGTTAAATAAAATGTTATCAAAACAGTTTACCAAGTTTATGAAAGGTAATGAAGTGGAGTTTAAGGCTAATGGTTTTTGTGGTATTGCGGTGGTTAAGTCAATATTACCGCCAAAAACTACCAGTGTTTGTGATGAGTTCAGGGTTAAAGTTAAAGTTATAAAATATGCCGAAAGAAGATGGCCTAATTTTGTGGACGCTGAAAGACCAAGTCGTCATAGAGTTCGTTATGTTAATCGTGACATTAAATTTGAGATTAATAAAGAAGTTCGTAAATATTCAGAATTTTTCTCAATAAGAGCTTGGAGAATAAAGGTAGATACTGTGGAATATACAACTATAAAAAATTAAATAATATGGAAAAGTTAATTGAGAAATACCAAGAGGCTAGAAACCATGCCAATGAACTTTATGAGGAGATATTAGAGACATCTGATGGGTTTTTATATGTAACTTGTTTGAGATGTTATGGTTCCCTAAGTTGGCAAACCCACAATAATGAGTTCTCCGTTCAGGACTTATGTAATGATTATTATGGGGACAACGGGATTGTGGATGTTTATACCAATAACCCAAATCATAATATTTCATCATATGGTGATGTTACAGTAATGACAGAGGAGGAAATGGTTAATATGTCTAAGGATAATATATCTATGTCAAATGCAATATGTAATTGGATTACCAGAACTTTATAAAATAAATTTGGCCGTCTCATAACTATTATATACCTTTACATTATGAAACAATTACCATACATACAAACATCAACCGCCATCATTGGCTACACAGAATCTGTAATCGCTAAAAGTGAATGTAATGACTGCTTTGTTAGAGCCGTTGCGTCCGCTTATGAAACTCCTTATGACACCGCACATTCTTGGGTTAAAGAAAAATTCGGTAGAAAGAACAGAAAGGGAACAATGTACGTTTCTTATAAAATGGCAACTTTTTATGTAAAAGGAGAAACCTTTAATGAAAAGTCAATCAAAGTCATTGATAACTTAAGGACGATTGATAAAAAAACTTTCAAGATGAAAAGAACAACCCTTAATCAGTTCATCAAAAAGTATCCAACAGGAACTTATATTCTTATTGTTAAGGGACACGCATTTACCTTAAAAGATGGTGCGGTGATTGGTAATAAAGGTGATGCAACATCAATGAAAAAGATTGTTCACGACGCATTCCAAATAGCATAATTTATGTTTGACAAATTAATAGAATTTATAATTCATTTTATTGGTGATATTTTACCATTTACGATTGTAAATCAGTGGGAGATGGGGGTGTATTTAAGACTAGGTAAATTTAAAAAAGTAGTTAACCCTGGATTAACATTAAAAATACCCTTTGCTGATAAAGTGTGGAGTCATGAGGTAATCACTCAGACAGTTCATCTCCAACCTCAAACATTGACAACCTTAGATAATAAGTCTATTGTATTGAAGTCAATCATTAGGTATCATGTAAACGATGTTAAAAAGTTCTTACTACATGTTATGCACGCTTCTGACGTTCTTGTCGATACAACTCAGGGAGTTATCAGGGATAAAGTAGAATATACCAATTGGGAAGACTTGGATGACGTTTGTCGTGATTTAGAAACGAATGTTCAGGGTATTGTTGATGATTGGGGTATTACCATAGAAAGGATTACATTAACCGATTTAGGTATCGTTAGAACGTATCGTGTGATGTCGGACACTAAACCAATAACAAATACATTAGGAAATGAAAACTGCTGAGGACTATATAATTAAATTCTTTAAGGTGTTTATCATCCCACTGGTTGTTGCCAATGGGTTGATTTACCTTATAGGTAGTTTTATTGCAATGGATTTTGATTATAATAATTGGTGGGCATTTAACTCAACCTTTGGAAGAGTTTTACTATCTTTGATTGAGTTAATGATATTCTCTAACATCCCCAAATGGTGGGAACAATACAACACAAAATGAATATATTTTTATTAGATTGGGACGTTAAGAAATGTGCGCAGTATCATTGTGATAAACACGTTGTTAAAATGATTTTAGAGACCGCACAACTACTTTGTGGTGTTCATCATACAATCAGTCCAACAGACCAAATACCTTATAAATTATCACATAAAAATCATCCTTGTTCCATATGGGCGAGAGAGTCAATAACAAATTATTTGTATTTGTGTGAGTTAGGTTTAGAATTATGTGAGGAATATACCTACAGGTACGGTAAGAGACATAAATCTCAGGATGTTATTGAGTGGTGTGTAACAAATAAAGCACAAATTTGTGACAAAGGACTTACAAAACCCGCACTTGCAATGCCTGACGAATATAAGGTTGGGGATGTGATACAATCGTATAGGAACTATTATAATGGCGCCAAGTCAGATTTCGCAGTTTGGAAAAATAGAGAAGTTCCTGAATGGTTTTACAAAAAAGTCAATAATTAGTTGACTTTTTTATATATGATTCATATTTATAATCACATAATTGTTTTAACCTATGAGTAGTCAAGTAATTGTTGCGTTCATCACGGGCGTTTTAGGACCCGTTTTATTGTTAGTAATCAAAAATCATTTAGATAAAAGAAAGGTAAAACCTGATATCGTTAAAGATGCATTACAAGTTAGCGAATTGGTTAATGCTAAAATTGATACCATTAGAGATGAGTTTAAGGCGGATAGAGTATGGATAACCCAATTTCATAATGGTGGTAATTTTTATCCTACAGGTAAATCAATGGCAAAATTTACAATGATGTATGAAACAGTAAACGGTAGTGTAATATCAATACAAAATAACTTCCAAAACATTCCTGTTAATCTATTTAGTAAATCAATAAATCAATTATTAGAAGGTGATACAATAATCATACCCGATTTTAAGGATGAAACAATTGCCACTTACGGATTAAAATACATTGCAGATGAAAGCGGATGTAAATCAGGGTATCTGTTCTCAATCAAAACTATTGATGATAAATTTGTTGGTGTTTTAGGTGTTGATTACGTTAAGAAAAAGAATAAATTAACTCAGGAGGAAATTAATCACATATCAAACCATGCATCATCAATTGGGGGATATTTAATTGGAAATTATAATTAATTAAAGAATTTTTCAGGTTTCATATCAAGTTCTTTAACCCAAATTTTACTTCCCATATATCTTAAAGTTACTTCATCAGGTAATAGTGTTGCACCACCATATTCATCGTTAGCGTAATTTTTGGAAATTTCTTCTGTGACTGAGCTTTCTCCAACACTAATTCTTTCAATATTTAAAATTAAAGTTTTACTATTCTGTGTGTGATTTATATTTATTGGTTCATTTCTCATAATTGTTTGGTCTAAATCTACCTTTAATTCTTTATCATACGACACACAATAATTTAAGTCATATGGGATTTCATCATAAAAAGTTAACGCACCGCTTCCATCACATTCATCACAATTATTACGACCATCACCCCCACACCATTCACACTCTATTTTTTCTTCACCATCGCAAGTATTGCAAGTGTATCCTTCTTCATCTCTACCATCTCCATCACAATCATTGCAAGTAATCTGTCCTGTTCCGTCACAGTCACTACAATCAACTCTTCCTTCACCACCACATTCATAACAATCTATTTCGTTTTCAGTATCACCAAATTCAAATATGTTAAAATAAAATAAGTTATTTCTAATTTCATCAACAATATTGGGGTAATCATTACCCTTAGAAATTTCATATGTTACAAAAACTAAAAGAGGAATGTTTTCAACTGAGAACATTTGTCTAATAAAACTTAAATGTTCATTAGTCATCATTAATTTGTAAATACCTTCGGTTGATATTTGTCCTCCACCTTTAACAAAGGGTTGTATACTTTTAGCCACTGAGTATGTGTGTTCTAAACTCATAATTGTTATTTATATATAAATATTAATATTTTTGAGATATTTATTATATTATGAAACAGAAATTACAGGAAGAGATAAAAAGAAGTAAAAAGTTAATGAAACTTAATGAATCAGAATTAAGTGCCCCTGTACCAATAACTAGAAAACCTAATTCTAATTTTGGAGTTGATAGAGGATATGAAAAACACCCGGGTGTTGATTTGTGGGCGTTATCTGGAACTGAAGTACATTCTCCGGAAGATGGTGAAGTAACCAACGCACAATTTTCAAATGGTGATTGTGGAGGAACTGTAACAATTAAACATCCAAATGGATTTCAAAGTAGATATTGTCACTTAAAAGAAATTAATGTTAATGTTGGAGATAGTATAGAAAAAGGTTATGTAATAGGTTTGAGTGGAGGTAATTATACCGATAAAGGTAGAGGAAATTCTGAAGGGGCTCATTTACATTTTGAACTTAAAAAAAATGGCACACTAGTAAATCCAATGGAATATATAAGTAATGATATTTCAACAACAGACACACCTTCATCACAATCTTCGGAAGGTTCCGAAGAAGAAAACGAATTATTAGAAAAAATACTTGATAGTGAATTTATGGGTAAAAAAGTTAAAGAATGGATAGAAAGTCTTGGAAAAAACTTTTTTGAAATACTATCAAAAATTGCCTCAGGTTTAAAAGGTATTAAATAATAAAAAACCCCTCCAAAAGAGGGGTTAACTTTTTAAAGTCAGTATTAAAATTACTTAACTTCTACAGCCTTAGTTGAATCACAACAAGGAGCCGCTTTTGTAGTATCCAAAATGCTTTTAGTTGTGTCTACAACTACTGTAGTAGAATCAGTAGTAGTTGATTCTGTTTCAGAAGATTTTGTTCCACAAGCCGCCAATGATGCTACAACGCTTAACGCAAGAATTACTTTTTTCATGTTTGTTTTTTTAATTGTTTAAGTTTTATTTATTGTTTCAGATTATAAATATAGTTTAATCTAACAAAAATGTCAAATAGTTAGAAAAAAAATCCCGTCAAATTTTGTGGAGATGACGGGATTAGATTGTGGAGGTGTCGGCGTCGAAGCCGAGTCTTGTTCGCCATAAAAATAAATGACTACATGCTTATTTCAACATTGATTCTCAATGTTCCGAAATATCAGGTTTGATATATGTGAGAAACCCACCTGCAAACAACTTGGTCTCAGAGTTATTTTAAACGAGCTCTGACCTGTGACCCGTATAACGGACTTCTGTTCCTAGGTTATATGTCCTAACCGACCCGAAGGTATCATAACAATTAAGCTACAGATACAGTCTCGTCTTGTCTAATAAGACCAGCAAGAGACATTTTGTTCAAAACGTTGCCGTTTGGATTTTACCACCGTTAATTAAAGTCGTAGATGATATCCGACTGCATGCCATTTACCCCTATAAACGCCAATCAATTCCATGTCACCCCCATAATTTCAAATAACTTAAACAAAGATAAGAATAAATATTTAGTTTCCAAACAAAATTGGTATTTATATTAAAAAGTAGTTTATGAGAATTATTCAGGAAGCGAAAGAGGATTGGATATATATGCAACTCCATATGTTTAATCAGGGTGCTCTTAGTGCGGTTCACTTAAAAGATGATATGATTTTTGAACTTAGGGATAATGGGATTATGGTATTAAAATTTGAGGATAATGAAGATTATTTCAAGTTATTTGGATTTGACAAATATCAAGTTACTGATTTAGCAAGGATTTTTTCATATTATGGTGGTATAGAGTGGTATGATAGTTATACCGCCGCTGAGGATTGGAGAGAGGGTTATTTGTATAATTATTTTAATGATGAGAATAAAGAATTATTTGAGGAACTTAAGACATATCTGTTACCTGAATTAGATTTGGAGAACCACAATCAATTGATTCAGTTTTGTAATTTTATGGATGAAACATTTCATAATAGAATTGACATAATTGTTGGTGATTATACGGGTGAGATGGATAATGCGATTGAGAATACTATGAAAGAGGCGGTTAGAGCCGATTTATGTAATATTTTTATGACGGACGGAATTTATCAGGCCGGTGATAGTTGTTTTTACAAATATTATACGACTGTTGATACATTAATTAAAATATATGATAGGTTTGATGATAAATCATCTGACATTTATGAATTATTAAAAAAGTTAGGAGAATCCAAAGGGATTGAGAATAACCAATACAGTGATTATTATGAGTACAATTATCAAGACAAGTTTGATAATGATAGTTTTAACAGAACCGTAACATGGAATTTAGAAAAAATTAAAGATGAGTTATTAGAGTCCGATAGATTTAAAGATATTGAGGAGTATAAAAAAATTAGAGATACGTTAATAAAATACAAATTTAAGTCCAACGTTTGGTATGATTTACCCAAAGATAAAAATATTATGTTTAAAATTCATGGTGTTAATCCCGAAACAAATGAAATTATTTTTGAATATAAGAAAAAAAAGACTCAGGATTTCAAAAAAAGTAGTTTATCGTTGGAAAGGTTTAATTTGTTCTTATACCATCCCGAATTATTTTAATTTGTCAAATTAATTTCTTACCTTTATAAAAAATATATAAAATGTCAAGAAATTTAGAGTTATTAAAAGAAGTTTTATCAGTTCCCACCGTAACATACGAGGAAGACAGAATGGTTCAATATATTTCAGATTGGTTACATGAGAATAATATTGAACATTATGTTGATGAATACCTTAATGTGTATGCCATCAAACAAACTGATGATTTACCCGAAGATTTTGTTTTTCCTTGCGTAATCGCCCACACGGACACCGTACACAGAATAGATACAATTAATGTTGTTGAGGAAATGAAACCTAATGCACATGGTGAACTCAAATTATCCTTGAAAGCTTATAATGATGAAGGTAAACCAACAGGGATTGGTGGTGATGATAAATGTGGTGTGTTCGCTTGTTTGGAATTGTTAAAGGAACTACCGAATCTTAAAGCAGCATTTTTTGTTTCTGAGGAAACAGGGTGTCACGGCTCAAGATTGGCGGATTCCAACTTTTTCTCAAATGTGGGGTATGCAATTCAGTTTGATGCTCCCGAGAATTGGATGATTACCGAAACATGTTTTGGCGCCAAGTTATTTGACAGAGATAGTGAGTTCTTTCAGAAATGCGATATGGTATTAAGTGAGAGCATGAACGATAAACTCCAATATATGACACATCCTTATACCGATGTATATGCTCTTAAAACCAAGTTTGATTTTTCTTGTATTAATTTCTCAATTGGTTATTATGATTACCATACAAAGAACGAATACGTTGTTGTTGAGGATACATTTAATGGGATTGAGATGGGTAAAAAGATGATTGAGTTGTTGGGATATAAGAAATATATGAAAACGTTAGAACGGTCTGAAAACTTCAGATATTGGTAAAAAATTAACCTCACCTTTAAAGTGGGGTTTTTTATTAACTATAATATTTATTTGATATGAAAATTATAATTACCGAATCTCAATTATCAAAACTTATTACAGAACAAACTGTAACTCCAAGTTTTAAAATTATTGAAAAAGAAAAAAAATATACCAATAAAAAAAAGTACGATATTGCCATTGAAATTTACAATGCCTTAATATCAGTAATTAACTATACAGAATCATTTTTTAATTTTATTGATAGTTCTCCAAGAGAAAAGGATTATAATCTTTTTAAACAAATACAAAAAAAGGCACGAAATAGTGAAGAAGAAATAATTAGATTATTACAAAAATATTCTAAATATAATCCTGGATTTGAGAAATCAATAGATAGTCTATCAAAAGATATTTACTATCCGTATGTAATTTATAAATCAAAAAATAAAATACTTTTTTTAAAAAAATCATACACATCAATGGATTGGTCAAAAATGAAAGCTCAGTATGAAAAAGTGGGAGAAATAGGAGAATTACGAACACCAATCGGACCATTTACAATAGAAAAACCAATATTTAAAGATACTTCAATTAAACCTCTCCCGACAATTCCTGTATCTCAAAAAGTTGATAATAAACAAACTACGGATACAACACTTAGACCAAATCCGATAACTAAATTTAGTGTTTCTTGGAGAGAAGATACTCCATCAGGAGATGTGTATCAAAATACTCACTATTTTTCAGATTATAATGAATGGAAAGAGTTTGTAAATCAACATCCAAATCCTATTAGTCAAAATGAAAATGGGTCAAAGACAGAGGCACAAGCTTTATATAGTGGACTACACGCAGATATATCAAAAGATAAAACGGTTAAAGGACCACGATAAAGATATTAATTAAATAAAAAAGGAAGTTTTTAACTTCCTTTTTTTGTTTTAGACACTAGCAATGTTTCACCATCTTCAGTTTTCAAGGTATATTTTATGTCCTCTTTAATATTACCTTTTAGAACTTCTTCCGAGATAAAGTCCTCTACTTTATCCTGAATGGCTCTTTTTAATGGTCTTGCTCCATACATTTCATCAAATCCTACTTTGGATATCATTTTT
>Ga0209499_1000161_pt1 | contig 49766 bp, 40 predicted proteins | sample C_130208_EF_Meta_FD_187306 | JGI IMG/M metagenome (GOLD analysis project Ga0209499, IMG submission 187306) | Freshwater microbial communities from Lake Croche, Canada to study carbon cycling - C_130208_EF_MetaG (SPAdes) (version 2) | ecosystem: Environmental > Aquatic > Freshwater > Lake...
GGTTTCATCTGCCGGGGATCGCCTTCTTCGAGGCGGCCCTGCTTACGGCGGTGGCCCTCGTGCTCGCCATCCGCAGTTTCAAGCGCGACGAGACCGCGGGGAAGATCGCGGTCCCAATCCCGGTCGTGGCGCCGGGAGTGTAACGGGATCCAGGGCCGGGCGGCGGTCGCCACCGGCGGAATTTTACCGCCCGACCGCGCTCATCATGGGCGCGGGATAACGCAGCCCGGCGGCGGCGTTTTTCGGGAAACTGGAACCGATTAATGCGAGGTCGGCGGGGGTGAGGGTGAGGTCGAGCGCGCCGAGGTTTTCGTCGAGGTAGGTGCGGCGCTTGGTGCCGGGGATCGGCACGATGTCCCCGCCCTGCGCGAGCACCCACGCAAGCGCGAGCTGGCCGGGCGTGCAGTGCTTGGCGGCGGCGAGCTGGCCGACGCGTGCGACGAGCTCGAGGTTGAGTTGGAAGTTGGGGCCCTGGAAACGCGGGGACTGGCGCCGGTAGTCATCGGCGGCGAAATCCTCGAAACGCTTGATCTGGCCGGTGAGAAATCCGCGGCCGAGTGGACTGTAGGCGACGAGGGCGATGCCGAGTTCGCGCAGGGTGGCCAGCACGCCGTCCTCCGGATCGCGCGTCCAGAGGGAGTATTCCGACTGCAGCGCGGTGATGGGATGCACCGCGTGGGCGCGGCGGATCGTGTCGGGGCCGGCCTCGGAGAGGCCGAGGTGGCGGACCTTGCCGGCGCGGACGAGCTCCGCCATCGCGCCAACGGTTTCCTCGATGGGCGTGTTCGGATCCACGCGGTGCTGGTAGTAGAGATCGATGGTCTCGACCCCGAGGCGGCGCAGGCTGGCGTCACAGGCGGCGCGCACATAGTCGGGCTTCCCGTTGATGCCGCGGACCGTCGCATCGGTGCGGCTGCGCACGATGCCGAACTTGGTGGCGAGAAACACCTGGTTGCGGCGGCCGGCGACGGCCCGGCCGACGAGTTCCTCATTGTCGCCGAACCCGTACATGTCGGCGGTGTCGAGGAAGGTGAGCCCGTGGTCGAGGGCCCGGTGGATCGTGGCGCTGGACTCCGCATCGTCGCGGGCCCCGTAGAAATCCGACATGCCCATGCAGCCGAGACCGAGGGCGGAGACGAGCGGGCCGTTTTTCCCGAGGGCGCGTTGCTTCATGTGCGGTCAGGCTAGGCGGCACCGGGGGCAAAGTAAAATGCCGGGGTGGAAAATATCTTCCGGACTGGCGGCCGGGGCGGGGATCGGTACCGTGCGGCACCATGAAAATCATGACTTGGGCGGGGTGGGGCGCGGGATTGCTGGTGGGCGCGTTGGGTTTGGCGGCGGCCGAGGTCGCGCCGGATCCCTACGTCCAGGAGATCCAGACCTGGCAGGCGCAGCGCGCCGCGAACCTGACGAAGCCGAACGGCTGGCTGACCCTGATCGGACTGCATTTCCTGGCGCCCGGGGAAAACACCGTGGGCTCGGCGGCGGAGAATTCCGTGGTGTTGGCGAAAGGGCCGGCGCACCTCGGGGCGTTCACGCTGGCGCCGAACGGGCTGGTGAAGGCGGCGTTCAATCCCGGCATCGAGGTGAAGGTGGACGACCAAGCGGTGCTGTCGGCGAACCTGCGGGACGACACGCATGGCAAACCGACGATCGTGACGGTGGGGACGGTCAGCCTGTATGTGATCGAACGGGACGGGAAAAAAGCGTTGCGGGTGAAGGACAGCGAGGCGGACTCGCGCACGCACTTCCTCGGACTCGATTATTACCCGATTGATTCCTCGTGGCGGATTGAGGCGCAGTGGGTGCCGTTTGAAAAGCCGCTCGAAGTCCCGATCCGGAACATTCTCGGTCAGGTGGCGCCGGCGATCATCCTGGGGAAGGCGGTCTTCACCCGTGACGGCCACACCTATGCGCTGATGCCGATCCAGGAAGACCCGGATGCGCCGCTGTTTTTTGTCATCTCCGACCAGACGAGCGGGGACACCACGTATGCTGCGGCGCGTTTTCTGTACGCCGACCATCCCGGAGACGGCAAAGTCATCCTCGATTTCAACCAGGCGCAGAACCCGCCCTGTGCCTTTACCCCCTTCGCGACCTGCCCCTTGCCCCCCAAGGAAAACCAACTCCCCCTCGCCGTCACCGCCGGCGAAAAGAAATACCGTGGAAACGGGGTCAGCCCCTAACCTTTGTAGTTGCGCTTACGCTAATAGCATGATGTGATTGGCTTATGGCTCGGAAGCCCCGCATAGAGTTCGCTGGTGCGATTTATCACGTACTGAACCGCGGCAATTATAAGGCGGATCTGTTCGACTCTGCCGGGGCCGCGCAGGCGTTTGTTGAGTGCCTGTTTCAAACCTGCGAGCGCATGGGCTGGCGGCTGCATGCGTACTGTCTGATGCGGAATCACTATCACCTCGCGGTGGAGACGCCGCAGGGGAATCTGGTGACGGGCGTGCATTGGCTGCAGAGCACGTTTGGGAACCGCTTCAACCGTTTCCGTGGCGAGCATGGCCGCGCGTTTCAGGGGCGCTACCAAGCCATCCTCGTGGAACCCGGCCGACATCTGGCGCAGCTGGTTGATTACATTCACCTCAATCCCGTGCGGGCCAAGGTCGTGCCGCTGGATCAGCTCGCGCAATTCCGCTGGTCGAGCTACCGGCATTTTGTGCGGGGGACCGCTGATCGACCGGCAATTCTCCTCTGTGAAACCTGGTTGCAGGAGAAGGGCGGGCTCACAGACACGCCACCAGGCTGGCAATCCTATCACGACCATCTCGTGTGGTTGATGGCGGACGAGGGCCGGCAGAAGGACGCGGCCTTTGAGCGTATGAGCCGCGGCTGGGTCTACGGCGGTGACGCCTTCCAGAAAAACCTGCTGGGTAAATTCAAACGCATGCCCAATGCTCAGGATTGGGGCGGCAAGGAGATCAGTGAGATCAACCGCGTTGAGTGGAAGAAACTCCTCGACCGGGCCCTGCGGACTTTGGAGCGCGATCTGGCGACGGCCCATGCCGAGCCCAAGTCCGCGCCTTGGAAAATTGCGGTGGCCGCCTGGCTGAAGCAGCGCAGCAGTGTCAGCAACCGCTGGCTAACCGAACAATTGGGCATGGGAGCGCCCGATGCCGTGAGTCGTTACGTCAGTGAGTGTAAGAAATTGCAAAGACCTGAAGCCCAATTGGTAAACGACAGGCTAACTACAAGAGTTAGGGGCTGACCCCGTATGACTTGTGATGCGCGGCGTGGGCGGCGTAGGCGGCGGTGTCGCTCAGCATGCTGTCGATCGTGGCGATGAGGGGCTCGGGGCGCACGAGGCCGGAAAAGACCGCTTTGTCCCCGATGGCATCGGTGAGGATAAACGCGGGGCGCTGGTTGATCTGGTGGGCGAAAAACTCCTGCGTGCTCGCCTGGACGCGCGCGAGCACCGCGGCGGACTCGGCTGCGGCCCGGAGTTTCTTCGCGTTGAGCTGGCCGGCCTTGGCCGCCACCGCCACGGCCACGGCCATGTCGCCGACTTTTTTGCCTTCGCGCACGGCGGCGTGGGCGATCGCGCGGCGGAGTTCGTCGCCGGAAAAGCCAAAATCACGCCCGGCCTCCGCGACGAGGTTGGGCGCGTGATACCCGCCCTTGCGGGACGCCTCGAACCAACCGGAGTTCAGCATGAACGGTGAGCGCATCACCGTCCCGCCGCTGCGGCGGTAAAACCAATCGCACTGTTCGCGCGACGAGGGGAAGTCGCCCGGGTTCATCAGCGCGATTTTCCACTCGAACTCCGCGCGTCCCGCGTACCGCTCCTTGAGCGCGTCCCAGGTGGGTTCGACCCACGTGCACCACGATGAAAGGACCTCAAGGTAATAGGTGATTTTCATGGCGAGCAGCGCAACCCGCCGCCCGCCCGCCGTCGATGCAATTGCGGCGGAAATATTTGCCGGGCGGGATCGGCGGGATCGGCTGATCCGGCATGTGGGTTGCGCGCGAGCGTGCAACCCACCCGAACCAGGCGGGATCAGCGATCCCGCCCTGCAACAGAACCGCGGAATCGGTAATTTCGCTTGTCACGCCGCGCTGCACCGGGACAGCGTGCGCGCCACACCCCCACATGGCCCAAGCTTACACCGAAGCCAGCATCAAGACCCTCTCGTCCCTCGAGCACATCCGCCTGCGTCCCGGCATGTACATCGGGCGCCTCGGCAACGGCACCCACGCCGAGGACGGCATCTACGTCTTGCTCAAGGAGACCATCGACAACTCCATCGACGAATTCGCGATGGGGCAGGGCAAGAAGATCGAGATCGAACTGACCGAGCGCTCCCTCCGTGTGCGCGACTACGGCCGCGGTATCCCGCTCGGCAAGCTCATCGACTGCGTCTCGGTCATCAACACCGGCGCCAAGTACGACAGCCAGACCTTCCAGAAATCCGTCGGCCTCAACGGCGTCGGCCAGAAGGCTGTCAACGCCCTCTCCTCCAGCTTCCGCGCGCAGTCCGTCCGCGAGGGCGATACCAAGGTGGTCGAGTTCGAGAAGGGCAAGCTGAAGAAGGATCACAAGGTCGCCAAGTCCGACGAGCGCAACGGCACCCTCATCGAGTTCACGCCGGACGAGACGCTGTTCGGCAAGGATTTCAAGTTCCGCGCGGAGTTCATCGAGGACATGCTCTGGAACTACGCCTTCCTCAATCGGGGGCTCACGCTCGCGTTCAACGGCAAGGCGTTCAAGTCGGAGCACGGCCTGAAGGACCTGCTCGAGAAGGAACTCAGCGGCGAGCCGCTCTACCCGGTGATCCACCTCGAGGGCGAGGACATCGAAATCGCCTTCACCCACGGCGCGCATTACGGCGAGGAGTACTTTTCGTTCGTCAACGGCCAGCACACCACGATGGGCGGCACGCATCTCGCGGCCTTCCGCGAGGCACTCGTCGAGACCGTCCGCAATTTTTTCAAGAAGGACTATGATGCCGCCGACGTCCGCCAGTCCATCTTCGCCGCCATCTCCATCCGCGTGCAGGAGCCGGTGTTCGAGTCGCAGACCAAGACCAAGCTCGGCTCCAGCGAGATCGCCCCAGGCGGCCTGACGATCAAGGAATTTATCGGCAAGTTCGTGCAGCAGTCGCTCGACGGCTACCTGCACAAGAACAAGGAGACTGCCGACCGCATCAAGTCGCGCATCGAGGAGAGCGAACTGGAGCGCAAGGAACTCGCCGGTATCCGCAATCTCGCCCGCGACCGCGCGAAAAAAGCCTCCCTGCACAACCGCAAGCTCCGCGACTGCCGCCTCCATCTCGGCGACCGCAACGAGCGGGCCGAGGAGAGCACGCTGTTCATCGTCGAGGGCGACTCCGCCGCCGGTTCGCTCACCGCGACGCGCGATGTGCAGACGCAGGCCGTCTTCGCGCTGAAGGGCAAGCCGCTCAACACCTACGGGCTCTCAAAAAAGGTCATCTACGAGAACGAGGAATTCCACCTGCTCCAGTCCGCCCTCAACATCGAGGAGGGGCTCGACAGCCTGCGTTACAACAAGGTCGTGATTGCGACCGACGCCGACGTGGACGGCATGCACATCCGCCTGCTGCTGATCTCGTTTTTCCTGCAGTTTTTCCCCGACCTCATCCGCAACAACCACCTCTTCATCCTGGACACGCCGCTCTTCCGCGTGCGGAACAAGAAGAAGACGATGTATTGCTACTCCGAGGCGGAGAAGCAGGCCGCGGTGGTCGAACTCGGCGCCACGCACGAGATCACGCGCTTCAAGGGCCTCGGCGAAATCTCCGCCGGCGAGTTCAAGGACTTCATCGGCGAGAACATCCGCCTCGACCCGGTGAATCTCCACCACCTCTACAGCAGCGATGAATTGCTCTCGTTCTTCATGGGCAAGAACACCCCGGAGCGGCAGGATTTCATCATCGACAACCTCAAGGTCGAGAAGGACCTGATCGAGGTGTGATTATGATGAGCTCAAGCCGAGACGCCGAGACGCAGAGACCTGAATGGGTTTTCGGATCAGACCGTTGCCGTTTTTTTACGGGCTCCGCCTCCATCTCCGCGCCTCCGCGTCTCTGCGTGAACCCCATGGACTCACGCAGAGACGGGGAGGCGCAGAGGGATCTGAATAACATTTCGGGTCAGATCGTGGATGCGGCGGTTCATGTTCACATGCGGCTGGGACCCGGGCTGCTTGAGTCAGTTTATGAGCGGGTACTGGCCTATGAACTCGAAAAGCGCGGCTTGGCCGTGGAACGCCAGGTGCCGGTGCCGATTACCTATGACGACATTCGCTTCGAGGAGGGTTTCCGCGCTGATCTGATCGTGGAGAAATCCGTGATTGTAGAGCTTAAGTCCGTCGAGACCATGGCGCCGGTCCATGGCAAGCAGCTGCTGACCTACCTCAAGTTGAGGGATTGCCGCCTCGGTCTGCTGATCAATTTTGGCGCCCCGTTGCTCAAAGATGGAGTCAAACGCATCGTAAACGATTTTTAATCCACTCTCCGCGTCTCTGCGCCTCTGCGTGAAATTATTCTGTCATACCCACCCGATGAACTCACGCAGAGACGCTGAGACGCAGAGAAATCTGGATGTTTATTCGGTTCAGATCGTTGCCGCTTTATTCCAGTGTCTGCCTCCATCTCCGCGTCTCTGCGCCTCTGCGTGAAATCAAATCCCCTTTTGTAAATGGCCAAGAAGAAATCCTCCAAGAAAAGCGACCAGGCGGAGCTCCCGTTGGGCGGCGACGCGCCAGCCCAAGAGGCAATGGGCAAGGGGCCAGAGGCAATGGGCAAGACCTCCGCCCTTGTCCCAGCGGCCTCCGAATCCTCTCGCCCATCGCCCATCGCCCCGGGCCCGGCCGCCGGCGACGCGGCGGTTTCGCCTCCGCAGCGCAAGAAGGGCCAGAAGGTCCAGGACGACCCGGCGCCCCTGGCGGCCGCCTACCGCAACTGGTTTCTCGAATACGCCAGCTACGTCATCCTCGACCGCGCCGTCCCGCACATTGATGACGGCTTGAAGCCCGTGCAGCGCCGGGTGCTGCACACGCTCTGGGACATGGACGACGGCCGCTTCCACAAGGTCGCCAATGTCGTCGGCGCGACGATGAAGCTCCACCCGCACGGCGATGCCTCCATCGGCGCCGCCCTTGTGGCCATCGGCCAGCGCGCGTGGCTCATCGAGCCGCAGGGCAACTACGGCAACGTGCTCACCGGCGACGATGCCGCCGCACCCCGTTACATCGAGGCCCGCCTGACGAACTTCGCGAAGGACGTGCTCTTCAACCCGAAGACCACAACGTGGCAGCTGAGCTACGACGGCCGCAACAAGGAGCCGATCACGCTCCCGGCCAAGTTCCCGATCGTCCTCCTCGAGGGCGCGGACGGCATCGCCGTCGGCCTCTCGACCAAGATCCTCCCGCACAACTTCAACGACCTCTGCCGCGCGGCCATCAACCACCTGCAGGGGAAAACCTTCCGCATCCTTCCGGACTTCCCGACGGGCGGCACGGCCGACTTCGCGGACTACAACGACGGCGAGCGCGGCGGCAAGGTGAAGGTCCGCGCGAAGATCGAGGAGCGTTCCAAATACCTCCTCGCCATCACCGAGCTGCCCTACGGTGTCACCACCGAGTCGCTCATCGAGTCGATCCTCGCGGCCAACGCGAAGGGCAAGATCAAGGTCAAGCACGTGGACGACAACACGGCCGACAAGGTCGAGATTCTCGTGCACCTGCCGCAGGGCGCGGAGCCCGACAAGGTCATCCAGCAGCTTTACGTGTTCACCAGCTGCCAGGTGCAGCTCAACCCCGCGGCGTGCGTCATCGTGCGCAACCCGAAGACCGGCGCCGACAAGCCGCAGTTTGTCGGCGTCCGCGACATCCTCAAAACGAGCGCGGAAGCCACCAAGGAACTCCTCAAGCGCGAATTGGAAATCAAGCTCGGCGAGCTGGAGCAGCAGTGGCACTGGGATTCGCTCGAGCGCATCTTCATCGAGGAGCGCATCTACCGGCTGATCGAGAAGTCGAAGACCTGGGACAGCGTGCTCGCCGAGATCCGCGGCGGCCTGAAGCCGTTTCTCAAGCAACTCCGCCGCGAGGTGACGGACGACGACATCGTCCGGCTGACCGAGATCCGCATCAAGCGCATCTCCGCCTACAACCGCTTCCAAGCCGACGAGGCCATGGCGAAGATCGAGGAGGGGATCAAGGAGACGAAGGCCGACCTCAAGAAGCTCACCGAGTACGCGATCGCGTGGTTCGAGATGTTGCAGGAAAAGTACGGCAAGGGTGTCAAGCGGAAGACCAGCTACGACGAGATCGAGCAGCTGGACGCGTCGGCGGTCGTGTCGGCGAACCAGCGCCTGTATGTGAACCGCGAGGACGGCTTTATCGGCCTGAACTGGCGGCAGCACGAGTTCGTGACCGAGTGCACGATCCTGGACAGCGTGCTGACGATCATGGGCGACGCGTCGCTGAAGGTCACGAAGGTGGCGGACAAGACCTTCATGGGCCGCGACATCCGTTGCGTCTCAATCTGGCCGAAGGAAGGCGACACGAAGTTCTACACGCTGATCTACCGGGACGGCCCGGAGGGGAAGTCGTACGCGAAGAAGTTCCAGATCGGCGGTCTGAGTCGGGACAAGCTTTATCCCCTGGCGAAGAGCGAGGGATCCAAGCTCATCTACCTCGACATTGCCGACAAGGAGAAGGACATGCCGAAGAGCGTCCACATCTCCCTCGACGGCCGCAGCGGCGCGAGGGTGAGGGAGTTCGACTTCGACCTGACGCCCGTGCCCGTCAGCACCCGCACCTCAAAGGGTCTCACGATCACCAAATGGTCGATCAAAGAGGTTAAGAGAAACGACCTGGCGCTGAAGTAGGGCCGGTCCTCGGCCAGTGAAGTCTCCGCGCCTCCGCGTCTCTGCGTGAGATTATTTTGCCCCTTTGCTGCCTGATGAGGTCACGCAGAGACACAGAGGCGCGGAGAGTCCTGAATAGTTTTTGGATCAGATCGTTGATGCCTCCATCACTTTCTGTTTCCGTTCTCCGCGTCTTTGCGTCTCTGCGTGCGACTATTTTGTCCCACCCCGGCCTCATGCTTGTGGAGTGCTCATCCGCTGATCAGTTGCCAGTCACCTACCTCGACATCGCCGACAAGGAGAAGGACATGCCGAAAAGCGTCCACATCAGCCTCGACGGCCGCAGCGGCGCGAGGGGGAGGGAGTTCGACTTCGACCTGACGCCGGTGCCGGTCAGTACGAGAACTTCGAAAGGTCTCACGATCACCAAATGGTCGATCAAGGAAGTGAAGCGGAACGATCTGGCGCTGAAATAACCGGCCTCAGCAGAAACGCCCCGGCTGTTACACCAGCGACACACGTGACCCGGGCTATAGACTAACAGATTTCGCTGCGGCGCTGGAATAGTTCCGCGACGACGACTCGAAATCTCCACTTGGTCGCTCGGCTTGTTTTTATGCTGAGTTCTCTTTGAGCACTGGAATGCCAACATCGATTAGGTACTGGAAAGTCGAATCGTAGTAAGCCGGTGGACGTGTGTGGTCGGCATTATCCCCTTCCGGAACAAAAATAACCATCCCCTGGCGCGCTCGTGTCAGAAGAACGCGATATGCATTTTTAAGGTAACTGCGATTGTCGGTATTTTTCACGTTCTGCCACTTCGCCCCTCGGAAGTCGTGAAAGCTCCAGACTGAGCCAGTAAACCTCAGGTCGCCGTCCCAAGTGACGACGGCCCAATCCACTTCTAGTCCCTGAACTTGAAATTCTGTCGCTGCATCCTCGAGGTAATAACTGGACCGCGTATCTTCCTTTCCGTCCAGAAACCAATGTACCGGGTCAGTTTTCACCCGGACATCGATCGCGTGGGGTTTGAGCCGCTGGGCCTTCGACGAAGCCACCAGCCCATAGCGTTCACTACCGCGAGCTCTCGAACGAACCCACTGCTTTGCCAAAGCCAGGTCCCGCGTTACAGCAATCGGATACCGTTTCAGCTTAGACAGTGTGAGCTGAGCCTGGGCTCGATCACAATCGAGCAGCGCTTTCACAAATGCAGACACGTGCTCAGCGCGAAACGATCGCATCGATACTGAAAGGTGAAGGTTGTCGTCGAGATGAACGCCACGCGTTTCTTTCACCGCTCCAACGGTCTCTGTAGCCGAGTACTCGCTGTCTGTCAGGCGGGACGAGATATACATATCCCAAAGAGGGAAAGACGTTTTCACCGCCTCTAACCAAGCACCGATACCAGACTCACCGCGGTTAATCTCTTGTCCGCCACCGACCAAGCAGAGAATTACGGCCCAGTCCTTGTGCCGATCTACGTAGCGAATCAAAAATTGAGGTTCTGAATCGGTGAAATTGGGCACGCCTTTCTTCCGCTTCATGAAGTCAGACGTCATCGCTTGATTCCAGGCGCGTTGCGCTTCGTCGAACACCACCACGTGATCAGCAGGTGGATTAACTGCATCCTTGATCGCCTCATCTCGGAAGTGATGCACATTCTGAATGAACTGCTTCACCGGATCGCTCCCCGTCTTTTGTATTTGGCCCCGTTTCTTCAGACGTTTTTTCTCGTCTCTCGATAGAGCGGCCCGGAGGACTGCAACGAGTGGGCCATTCCCGGATAACAGCACCGCATGAGTTGGGCTCTCTGTTCTTGCGTGTTGGGTTGCTACGTTGAGACCAACCAAAGTCTTTCCTGCACCTGGCACACCGGTGAGAAAACAGATGATCTTCCGGTTTTTCGTTCTCGCCTCATCGATGAGCTCCTCAATTCGCCGCGAAGTCTCGGCAAGGTTCTTTTTACCTGCATCGAAGGCCTTGATCGCTTCCACTCCATGATGGGCGTAAAGCGCTCTTGCAGCCTCGACAATCGTGGGCGTCGGTTTGTAAGCGCCTTGAGCCCATCGGCTTTGATCAAGAGCGTCACCACCGATCTCCGCCAAGGCAGAATCAATTGTCGCTCGAAATCCGGCGGAATGGACTTGAATCGGACGGTAAACACGATCCACGTCGGGAATCAGTTTCACTGGGCCTGACTCCTTGGCTTCAGTTGCAATCAAGATTGGCACCAATGACACTTGGTGACTGGTCTCATGAAAATTTTTCAGGTCGAGCGCATAGTCCCAGACCTGATCCAGGGCAGCTCGGTCGAACGACGCTTCCCCCACCTTAAATTCAACGACGAACACCACCGGGCCAAGCAGCAGGACAGCATCCACTCGGCTACCCATACGTGGGATATTAAACTCCAAGAAGAGTGTACCTGATAGCCCCTCGAGATTCTTCTGTAAGAACGCTATCTGCGCCAGCCACGCCTCTTTCTGGGTCGTGGCCAGGTCGAAGTCGGGGTTCTTGGCCAAGATGCCGAAGACCAAATCTGGATCTGCGTTCCTGAAGTCGGCGATCGTCGCATCATACCAAGCCCTAGAAGTGACCGCTGTTGGGGTGAGATTCGCCACTGAAAGCTTACTGCTGAGTCTGCTGCCTTATGGCAAGCTGGCGGTATTCGTGCGCATATCGGAGATGAAGTCTGACTCACGTATTGGGAATCATAGGTGGGTGCCGTCATCCCGCGCCGACTGGGCATAATCCTTCGACAGACTCAGGACTAAATAAAAAAAGCCACGCACCGGGGTGCGTGGCTGGGAGAGTGTCGGGCTGGGGCCCGGCTTACTTCTTTGGGGCTTGGGCGGCGATGGTGCCGAGGCGCTTGTCCATCTCGTTCATGCGGTTCACCAGGTCGGCTTCGACTTTCTTGCGGTCGCTGCTGGAGACGATGCTGAGTTTGGCCGCATCCTTGACGACGTTGGCGGGCAGCATCAGCAGGCGGGTGAGGATGCCTTCGTCCTTGAACGAGCTCAGGTAGAGCGCGGTCAACTCGTGGGAGAGCTTGAGCGAGTCCTGCGCGACGGTCTGCGTGGCGACCAGGTTGTTCTGCAACTGCTGGTTCCTGGCGAGTTCGCTGGTGAGCACGTTGCCGACCTGGTCGGAAATCTTCTGGCTGTAGGCGTTGATCGAGTCCCGGGTCAGGTGCTGGTCGCTGGCCATCTCGGCGAGGATGGGCTTGATCTTCTCCGCCATGCGGCCGGAGACCTTGTCCACCTGCTCGTTCTGCATCTTCTCGGCTTCCTCGGGGGTCTTCGGGAGGGGATTGTAGGGCTGGACCTTCTTGGCCACGGCCTCGGCGAGGGCGTTGATCTTGTCGGCGTTGAGCTTGTTGACCTCGTCGTCGGTCATGAACATGTCGGCCTGGCGCTTCGAAATGGCGTCCTTGAGAAGCTTGTTGGTGGCCTCGATCTGCCGGCGGTTTTCGTCGGCGGAGAGCTTCAGCGCCTCGTTCTGGTCCCGGAGGGGGGCCAGCTCGGCCTGCTCCCGGGCAGCCATGTCATTGACGGTCTTCTGGTGTAGCCAGAACGCGGCTCCTGTGATCAGGAGGGCGGTGAGGATGACGGTGGGGAGTTGTTCTTTGAGTTTTTGCCACATGGGACGAGGAGGGGTTATGGGAGGTGACTGTGAGCAGGACGGGTGGGAAATGCAATAATGCGTTGGGACGGGGCTTTGCGGTTGTTTTTCAGCTTTGGCGGGGCAGGTTGGCGCCGTGAGCCTTAACCGCACGGAACAGATGATTTTCGACTATCTCCAGGGTCACGCCGAGGAGAGACAGTACTGGCAAACCAAGGTTCAAAGTATTGCTGCGGCCGTGGTGGATCCCCATGTGGCGGCCCACGGGCTGGAGGCGGAATTCTGGCAATATTACAAGGAGCGGAGCGCGGTGGTCCCGGTTTTCCGCGACGCGGTGGCCCGGGAAGGGCTGGCTCGGACGAGCATGAAGAACCTGGCGGAGTACGTGCTGCGGTTGTGGGTGGCCCCGCGGCCCAAGAAGCCCGCCTCCGCCTGAAGCTCCGGCGGGGCGCCGCGTCTCCAACCAACGTGTTAGAGGCAGCGTTCCACCTTGGTCCGGCGCCATGATCCGTGGTTTACCGCAGGACGAATTTTTGGCGCGCATGGAACCTTCGGCCCGATCTGCCGTCATAGCTTGCTGCTAACTCGTCTGCCTAGCGGACGAATTGGGGTAAGTAAGAAAGCAATAGGCGGGCCGTGTAGGGGTACACGGCCCGCCTTCCTTTTTTGGGCGGGATGGATCTGTTGTTGTGGGTCGGGCTTTACGCCCGACGTGGTCCCAATTTCTCGGGGATAAACCCCGACCTGCGTGGGGCCTTCGCAACCGCTCGCAGAATCACGGGCCGGAGACCCGGGCCACGGCGGCCAGCCCCGTCGGGTCATGTGACAGGCACGTGAAAAATTCCCCATGGCATCACTCTAATATCGACAACGGGCATGGTCCGTGCAGAGCTATTCACAAGATATCCACATCCACACGATGGAAAAACTGAGCGGGGCGTTCGCCCCAACTTCGGGGATCAGGGTGGCAGCAAAAGTGAAGACCTTCGTGCTCGACACGAACGTCCTCCTTCACGACCCGCAATCGATATATAAATTCGAGGACAACAACCTCGCCATTCCCGTCGAGGTGCTCGAGGAACTCGACGCCATCAAGGGCGAGCAGTCCACCGAGCGAGGCCGCAACGCCCGCCGCGTGCACCGCATCCTGCAGGAGCTCCTGCCCGACTCGCGCTCGATGCACGAGGGCGTGAAGCTGCCGAACGGCGGCACGCTCTCGATCATCATCAACCCGTACCTGCTTGAGGGCGGCCGCTCTTCGCCCGCGATGGACCGGCTGCGCTCCATCCTCCCCGACCTCTCGAAGAAGGACAACCGCATCATCGCCGCGGCGCTCTTCGTGCAGGAACAGTTCCCGCCGCCGACCATCCTCGTCACGAAGGACGTCAACGTGCAGCTGAAGGCCCGCGCCGTCGGCCTTGAGTCGGAGGATTACCTCAATGACAAGGTTCCCGAGGTGGACGAGGAGGCCAGCTACCACGAGCTCCCAGTCAACCTGTACGAGCTGCAGCGCTTTTGCTCCGAGGGCGAGTTTGACCTCGGGCCGGACGCGTCGAAGCCGCTGTATCTCAACGAATACGTCCTGCTCCGCTCCGACGAGGGCAAGACGATGCCCGCCCGCTACTATGGCGAGGGCCTCGTGCGCCGGCTGAAGCTCCCCGATTTCGTCAAGGCGCCCGGCGGCATCACGATCCGCCCCCGCAACCTCGAGCAGCAGTTCTTCCTCGATGCGCTGCTCGACGACGGTATCCACATGCTGACCTGCTTCGGCAAGGCGGGCACGGGCAAGACGCTCCTCTCGATTGCCGCCGCGCTGCACCAGACGCATGACGATCACTCGCGCTACGACGGCGTGTCCATTTCCCGACCGGTGATCGCGCTCGGCAAGGACATCGGCTTTCTCCCCGGCACGCTCGAGGAAAAGATGAAGCCCTGGCTGCAGCCCTACTACGACGCGCTGGAGGTGCTGATCCCCTCGAAACCGCAGAAGGAGCCGCAGTTCGCTGCGAAGAAGGTTTCCAAGAAGCAGCACAAGAAACACGATGAGCGCTTCCTGGCGATGAATGCCCCGCCGGCGCCGCACGTCAGTTCGGGCGGCGGCCACGGGTCCTTGCCGCTGGTGAAACCCTACGAGCGCCTGCTCAAGAGCGGGTTGGTGGAAATCGAGGCGCTGGCGTTTATCCGCGGCCGCTCGATTGCGCGCCGCTTCTTCATCCTCGACGAGGCGCAGCAACTCACGCCCCACGAGGTGAAGACGGTGATCACGCGCATTTCCGAGGGCTCCAAGATCGTCCTCATCGGCGACCCGGCGCAAATCGACAACCCTTATGTGGACGCGCGCAGCAACGGCCTCGTCTACTGCCACAACCGCATGAAAGGCCAGTCCGTCGCCGCCCACGTGAAACTCACGAAGGGTGAGCGGTCGAAGCTGGCGGAGCTGGCGGCGGATCTCTTGTAGGTCGTCTGCGGGCAGGTGCGCCAGAACGCGAGCCAGCCCGTGGCCTACGGGTTACTGGAGGCGGATCGGTGTCGGTTGCCCGCTCGCGGGCAACCGACGCCGGCAACTGGATCGCGTGGCATGGGTCTCCGGCCCATGATTTTGGCGTGAGGTTGGATTCCGGATCCCGGGTCGGAGACCCGACCCACGGCGGACCCAATGCGGTTACGACTCCGCGGCTCGCGCCATCAGCCAGAGCAGGTCGGACACCCGGTTGACGAACTGCAGGAGGACCGGGCGCACGCTGCGGCCTTGGGCGGGCAGGGCGACGAGGCGGCGCTCGGCGCGGCGGCCGGCGGTGCGGGCGAGATCAAGGGCCGCGGCGGGGAGATTGGCGCCGGGCGTGGCCCAGCCGTCGTATTTGATCGTCCCGGCCTCGAGCGTGGCGAGGGCGGCATCGAGGCGGGCCAGCTCGGGTTCGCCGATCTTCTGGAATTTCGACCCGGCGTACCGGGCGACATCGGACTCGGCGCAGGCCAGTTCGCCCATCAGGGCCACGAGGTCCTTCTGGATCAGCTCGAGCATGGCCCGTTGGGCCGGGTCCGGCGAGGTGGCCTTGGCAAAGCCGACGGCGGCGTTGAGTTCGTCGAAGGCGCCGACGGCCTCGATCTGCGGGTGATCCTTCGGGACGCGCTGGCCGTAGAGCAGGCTGGTGGTGCCGTCATCGCCGGTGCGCGTGGCAATGGAAGAACCGGAGCTCATGGCTTCTTGGCCGCGGCGCGGGTTGCCTTGGCCAGGGCCTTGATGGCGTCCTCGACGGTCGCGCGGACTTTCTTTTCCATGCGGTCGATAAACAGCACGCCGTTCAGGTGGTCGGCCTCGTGCTGCACGCAGCGGCTGAGCAGGCCGTCGCAGCGCAGCGTATGGGGCACGCCATTTTCATCCTGGTAGGTGACGGTGATGGCGTCGGGCCGCACGATATCGCCGCGGATCTGGGGAAACGACAGGCAGCCCTCCTCGTAGATCAGCTCGTCGGTGCCAGCCAGAGGGGTGATCTTGGGATTGGCCATGGCCATGGGCATGAAGAGGTCGAGCGGCGGCTTGGCCCCGTCGAGCTCCCACTTGAAATCCGCGTCGGACGGGCGCAAATCCAGCACGCACAGCTGCAGGGCCTTGCCCACCTGCTGGGCGGCGAGGCCGATGCCCTCGGCGGCGTGCATGGACGCAGCCATCTGGTTGGCCAGTTTTAGGAGGGCGGCGTCGAAAACAGTGATTTTCTCGCCCTTCTTACGCAAAATAGGGTCGTTATAGTGAACAATGGGGAGGGACATCGGTCGTTGTGCCACAAGCGTGGATTGCTATCTGCTTCCCGCAAATAAATACTCCCGGTCCATGAGCGCAACGGTCCATCCAGCTAAACAGCGGCTCACTGCGCCTTTGGCCGCGGTGGCGGGCTTGCTGCTGGTCTTTGCGGCCTGGTCGCTGCCGGCGAACCTGAAGTCGCTCAGCCCCGCCTTGCTGCGCGAAGCGGGTGCGGGCACGCGCTCGGTGGCGACGTTTGGCCGCCAATTGGTGGATGCCGAGAAGATCGGTCCCGCCACGCTGACCCTCGCGGCGGCGCGGACGATCAACGATCCCGGCGCAGCCGCGCTCGACACCGCGCTGGCCAATCTGTCCGCCCATGCGCCGGAGCTGGTCGCCTGGGGCGGGTGGGATCCGTTTCTCGATCCGCTGTTCAACCTGCGTGAGAACAAGGGCCACGCGGAAAGCACCCCGGTGCTGACGTTCTTCATCACCGAAAAGGCCCGGGAAACGCTGCGAGCCTACCTGGAAAAAACGCGCTCGCAGGGCGTGCAGTCGCTGCTCCGCACGCGCGAGCTGACGGCGACCGGGCGCTTTGTCCCCGCGAAGGAACCCGGCGGCCAGCCGCTCGACGCGGTTATCCTGCTCAGTGCGCTGCTTTATCAGGGCGAACATTTCTCACCGTCCCTGCAGCGTGAACTCCGCGGACTCGCGGACACGGCGACGAGCCAGAAGGACCTGGGGGCGCTGGAGCCGTTTTACCTCGACCTGCTTTCGCTCGGGAAGCGCCTCAACTGGGCGCAGCTGGGCGAACTCCTCCGCGGCACGGAGAACACGAAGAGTGTCGGGGAATTTGCGCATCTCGCCCGGGTCGCGCCGGACCAGTTGCCGGTGATTTACACGGCGGCGCTTTTTTCCGGCTCGGCCGACCAGGTGGCCTCCTACTCGATCCAATACGGCAAATCCGGGCTCGAAGACTTGCGGCTCGCGCTGGCGAGCGGGCAGGGGGCCGTGCGCCAGTTGATGCTCCGGCAGGTGCCGGTGAACCGCGGCGCGGGCTCGGGGCTGGGCATGGCGGCGTCGCTGGTGCTGTTCCACCCCCACGTGATGCTCGGGGTGAAGTACCTCGGCTATCTGCTCGGGGTGTTTTTTATCTTCCGGGGCCTCGATCGCTGGATTGTCACTCCCGGCTCGGATCCGGCCCTGGGCCTGCCCCACATGAAAAGTGGCGTGCTGGCGTTGCTGTTCGCGGCGCTGCTGGTCGTCGTGACCGAACCCTTCCTGCTCAAGGCCGCGCCGCTCTCCGAGTACCGGGTACGGCTCGTTTTGCCTGTCCTGATTTCCTCTTCCACCCTGCCTGTTGTCCCAAAGAATCATCCCACTCCCACCATGGATTCATCCACCCTCATCTCGATCGGCTTTTTTGCCTGCCTGCAAATCGCCATGTATGTCATCTGCCTCCGCAAGATCGCCGAGGTGGCCCGCTCCCCGCTGCCCCCGCTCACCAAGCTCCGGCTGATGGAAAACGAGGAGAACCTCTTTGACGGCGGTCTCTACGTCGGCATCGGCGGTACCGCCACCGCGCTCGTGCTGCAGGTGCTGGGCGTGATCGAGCCCAACCTGCTCGCCGCCTATTCCTCCAACCTCTTCGGCATCACCTGCGTCGCGCTCGTGAAGATCCGCAGCGTGCGGCCCTACAAGCGCCAGCTCATCCTCGAGAGCCAGGTCCAGACCGGTGTGAAGATCGCGTCATGAACAAGACCCTGCTGCTTATCCTCTGCGATTTCCTCCTGCTGAACCTCCTCGCGCTCACGCGCTGGGAGAAGGCGGAGCCGGCGCGCGCCAAGCAGCCGCCCGTGCCGCAGCTGGCCGCGAACGCCGCCACGAAGGATCAGGACCTGGTCGAGGCGATGAAGCTCTCGCTCGCGGACGAGCGCGCCACGCGCCAGCAGCTGACGCAGAAGCTTTCGAGCACCGAGTCCTCGCTCGCCCAGCGCGAGCAGAACGTCACCCAGCTCGAGGCCGACCAGAGGAAGCTCGCCGCGACGCTGAGCGCCACGCAGCGCACGGCGGCGGACCTGACCCAGAAGGTGGCCGCGGCCACCCAGGACGCCACGATAACGAAGGAGGAACTCGCCCGCATCCAGCGCCAGCTGGAGGACAAGCGCGCCGAGGCCGAGCGCCAGCGGCAGGCGCTGGCCGCGCTCACGCAGGCGCAGGCCGAGGCCCGCCAGAAAATCGAAGGGCTTTCCGTGCAGGTGAAGGTCGCGGAGCAGGAAAAACAGCTGCTGCGCGAGTCGGCCGAGGCCCTGAAGACGCAGGTGGAGGCGGAGCGGTCGGACCGGATCAAGGCGCAGGCGGCGACGACGCAGCTGGCGCAGGGCGTGGGCCAGCTCGCGGAGAAGTCCGGCGAGCTGACGAAGGAGATCCGCGACAACCGCCCGATCAACGCGAACGTGCTGTTCAGCGACTTTCTCGCCAACCGGGTGACCGTGAAGTTCACCGCCGTGCGCGAGGGCGTGTTCGGCCCGGCGACGCGGGAGAAGGAAACGGCCACGGTGCTCGTCACCGACGGGGCGGAAATCTACGCGCTGCTGCATCTCGACGACACGCCGTTCCCGCTCAGCGAAAACAGCCTCGACTGGGAGAAGATCACGGCGGAGTTCACGAAGCCGCCGGCCTACCGCAGCCGCGTGCCCGCGCTGCAATTCCTCTCGCTCGACCCGCGCGTGCTGGTGCTGCCGGTGGACCCGGCGCAGGCGACGGCGCTGGGCGTGAAGGTTTACCCGCTCGCGCTCGAGCCCTTCAAGTTTCCCGAGGCGGTGCTCGTGAGCGGCGGGGGCCAGGGCTACGGCGAGGTCGGCTTCAAGCTGGACGCGTCCCAGCCGAGCTACGTGCGCGTGGACAACCGGCTGTTCAAGCGGCTGTTTGGCGACTTCGCGCCCTCGCGCGGCGACCTTGTGCTGAGCAAGACGGGCGAACTGCTCGGCATCATGGTCAACAGTGACTTCTGCGCGCTCGTGACGAATTTCCTGCCGCAAAAAACGCTCCGGACCGGCGCCGAGGTGAAAGCCCAGCATTCCGCCGTGCTGCTAAACGACCTCGCCGCCCGCGTGCGGCTGCTGCCGCTCAAGCTGCAGTGAAGGGCAGACCTTCGGGATTCTTTACAGGAGGTAACGGAGGGAACAAAGGTCAGAACCGAATTTGTTTCGGAACACCTCTCTGTTCTCTCCGCTACCTCCTGTAAAAACAGGTTGGGAATTAGTGTTTGGTCTCACTCGCGCCAATGGCTCCTGTGACACTCTGGTCGCCCTGGCCGAGTTTGCGGCGGAAGAGGCTGACGGCGAGGCCGAGGCCGATGGACGCGAGCTCGGGATCGTACCGGGTGCCCTCGTCGCGGAGGAAGGCGTGGGCGCCGTTGAACTCGTGCCAGGTGAAGTTGGAATTTGCGGCGGAGAGCGCGGCATGGACCTTGGCGCGGCCCTCGAGCGGCACGTGCGGATCCTGGCGGCCCCACAGCATGAGCAGCTCCCCCTTGATCTCGGGGATGCGGGCGAGGGAATCGTCCTTCAGGCCCTTGCCGAGCCCGCCCTTGTGCAGGTCGGTCGCGTAGAAGCAGGTGGCGGCGAGGACGCCGGGGTTCATCGCGGCGCGGAAGGCGAGGTGGCCGCCGATGCAGATGCCCATCGTGCCGAGTTGGCCCGTGCATTGCGGGTGCGCGCCGAGGAAGGCGAGAACCGCACGGGCGTCGGTGTCGTAGGCGGCGAGCTCCTTGGTGGTCTTGAGCTCATTGCCGCGGGTGGCGCCGGGCTGGTCGTAAGCGAGGACTTTGCCGGCGGGTTCGAACTCGTGGTAAATTTCCGGCACGGCGACGACGAAGCCATGGCCGGCGAGGAACGCCGCGGTGCGGCGGATGGGGCCGGTGACCTGGAAAATCTCCGAGTAGAGGAGGATGCCGGGATATTTGCCGGGTGCGGCGGGGCGGAACACAAAGGTCCGCATCGGGCCGGTGGGCGTGGTCAGGTCGGTGAATTCGGAGTCGAGGATTGTCATGGGGCGAGGGTCGGAAGAGGTTGGGGCGTGCCGTTAACCACCGGAATCATTCATTGTCATTCTGAGCGCAGCGAAGAATCCAGTGTGACTCCGCGGTGGGTTTCGGCGATATCGAACTGGATTCTTCACTGCGTTCAGAATGACAAACGGAGTTGAGACCCCACCCGGGTTGACGTCATCGATGCCAGTCCAACCGAACATTCTCTGGATAGTGACGACCCAGTGGCGGGCGGCGGCGGCGGGGTACGCGGGGGATGGCAATGCGCGCACGCCCAACCTCGACGCGCTGGCGGCGGAGAGCGTGAACTATACGCAGGCGGTGACGCCGCATCCGTTCGGGCCGTTTGCGCGGGCGGCGCTGCTGACGGGCGTGCCCTCGCCGGAGAACGGGGTGCGGGATTATTTTGATCCGCTGCCGGCGACGGCGCGGACGGTGGCGCACGCGATGAAGGACCGGGGTTATGCGACGGCGTTTTTTGGGAAGTGGCACCTCGGGAAACGCGATTCCTCGGCCCCGCTGGTGGGGGAAGGTCATGCCAAGACGCTGATCCCGCCGGCGGCGCGGGGCGGGTTTGAATTTTGGGAAGGATTCGAGGGCGGGTTCCTGCTCAACGACCCCTGGCTGCACGGGACACGGCTGGCGGAGCCGGTGCAGGTGAAAGGGTATCAGAGTGATGTGGTTTGTGAGCGCGCGGCGCGCTGGCTCGAGGCGATGGGCGATGGGCGATCGGGGAAAACCTTTTGCGTCGTGAGCCTGGAGGCGCCGCATCCGCCGTATGATGCGCCGGCGGCGGGGGTGAAGGCGCGTGAGCCCGGGGAGATTGTACTGCCGGCGAACGTGCCGCTCGGCGGAGAGGTCGAGGTGAAGGCGCGGAAGGAACTTGCCGGGTATTACGCCCACATCGAAGCGACGGATCGGGCGGTGGGCGCGCTGCTGCGCACCGGAGAAGGGAGCAAGGAGAAGGGAGAAAGGCCGGGTCACTGGCGGGATGACACCATCGTGGTGTTCACCAGCGTGCATGGGGACATGCACGGGGCGCACGGGCTGTTTCGGAAAGGCTGGCCGCACGAGGAGAGCGTGCGCGTGCCGCTGCTGGTGCGGGTACCGGGCGTGGCGGCGCGGAAGGATGAGACGCCGGTGTCACTCGTGGAGGTGGGGGAGTGGACGAAGCAGTGGGCGGAATCCGGGGTAGGGCGGGTCTTTGACCCGCCTTCTCCCAGAAATGGCGGGTCGGAGACCCGTCCTACATTGATTTCGATGCCGTCGGTGGTGGCGCTGCCGTATCAGTGCGAGCGCATCTGGCGGGGCGTGCGGACGAAAACGCGGAAGCTGGTGCTCAATCAGGACGGCACGCCCTGGCTGTTTTTCGATTTGGAGCACGATCCGCTGGAAATGAAAAACCTCGCCGGGGATCCGGCGAGGTCGGGAGAGATCGAAGAGCTGAGGCGGATGGTTTAGACCACGTAATAAGCGAAAGATTCGGAGTTATTGCCCACGGAACACTCGGACGACACGGAATAAATCCTGCTGAATCTGTGGGTCACATTTCCGTGTCGTCCGTGTGTTCCGTGGGCCACCCGCCTCCGCGGCTTACTTGTAGCGGACGCCGTGCTTCATGACGAGGTCCACGCGCTGGAGCAGGTCGATGTAGCGGAGGACGTCGCCCTTCACGGCGATGATGTCGGCGTACTTGCCCTCGCTCACGGTGCCGACGTCCTTGTCGACCTTCATCATCACGCTTGGCCAGTAGGTGGCGGCGCGAATGGTGTCCATGGGCGACATGCCGAGCTTGTTGACCCAGATGTCGAGTTCCCGCCAGGTGGACTGGTTGTGGAATTTCATCGGGATGCCGCTGTCGGTGCCGATGAGCAGCACGACGCCGGTCTTGCGGAGCTGGGCGAACTTGGCGGCGCTGGTCTGGGCGCGCAGCGGGGTGATTTGGTAGTAGGCGAGCCAGCCGGGGTGCTTCAGCGAGGCCTTGATGTCGGCGACGATGTCGGCGGGGACGTCGAGCTGCCAGCCGGTGTCCTCGATGTGCATCGGGTTGTTGACCTGGTATTCGTAGTTGAAAAACCCCTCGATGGTCGGGCACCAGAAGAGCGGCCCGAGCGACATCTTGGCGGTGCGCTCCTGGATCGCCGCGATGACATCGGCGGGATACTCGGGGGCGGCGGCGAGGCCGGTGTGCTCGAAACGGTCCACGCCGGCCTTCAGGCCAATGCGGATTTCGTTGGGCCGGTGCGCGTGGGCGACGACGGGGAGCTTGTGGGCGTGGGCCTCGTCCACGACGGCCTGGACTTCCTCCTCGGTCATCTGGTCCTGGTCGATCAGCTTGATTTCGTTCACGCCGGCGTCGGCGAGTTTCCTGACCTTGGCGCGGGCGTCGGCGGCGCCGCTGATGCCCCAGCGGAAGGCCTCGGTACCGGGATAGGGCGCGTGCTGCAGGAACGGGCCGGAGACGTAGAGCGTGGGGCCGGGGACTTCGCCGTGCGTGATGCGGTCGCGGATGCTGAGGCTGTCCTCGAGGGAGGCGCCGAGGTCCACGGCGCTGGTGACGCCGGCCAAGAGCAGCTGGTGCGCGGCGGCGGGCATGACCTCGGAGGCGAGGCGCTTCGGATAGGTTTTGTCCCAGTGCGTGTAGTCGGAGTGCCCGAGCAGCATGGTGTGCACGTGCGAGTCCCACAGACCCGGCAGGACGGACATGCCCGTGGTGGAGATGATCTCATAGCCGGCGGGGACGGGCAGGGTATCCTCGGTGCCGACGGCGGTGATGCGTTCGCCGTCAATGAGGATGACGCTGCGGTTGACGGGGGCGCCGCCCCAGCCGTCGATCAGGCGGCCGCCGACGAGGGCGACTTTCTTCGGGGCTGGGATGGCGGCGGCGCAGAGCGCGAGCGGCAGGGCGAGAAGCAGGGCGAGAAACGGACGGGCGGGGAGTTTCATGCGGGGGTCATGGTGCGGGGCGGGAGGAATGGCGCAAGCCCGCGGACAGTGGAGACCACCCCGATCCGCCGTCACCCGTCGGGCGATGGCGAGACGCGAAGACGCGAAACACCCGAAAGGTCCGGATTAGGAACCGGAGTTTTCGCCACGGATTTCACGGCTGGACCCGGATCAGAATTCCGCTCCACGAACCTTTAAACAGAAGATCGCGCCGGGCGCGAAGGATCGGGCAAACAGAGGTTGCTTTGCGGCCTTCGTGATCTTCTGGGCAAAGTCAGGTTTCTGGATGCATCGATCCGATCTGATCCGGGTGGAGCGGTGTAATCAGTGGTCAGAAATCCCGTGGTGAATACCTGTCACCCGATCAGGCGGTCGCCGGGGGGCGGGGCGGCGGGTGGGGTGAAGAGGCGGCGGATGACGGTCTCGATCTCGTGCATCTTCACGGGCTTGCTGATGTAGTCGTCCATGCCGGCGGCGAGGCAAAGTTCCCGGTCGCCCTGCATGGCGTTGGCGGTGAGGGCGACGATCTTGGGCTGGCGGTTGGCGGGCAGGCGCTGGCGGATCTGGCGGCTGGCCTCGAGCCCGTCCAATTCCGGCATCTGCAGGTCCATGAACACGACGTCGTAGTTGCGGGCCTCGACCGCGGCGATCGCCTCGAGGCCGTTGCTGACGGCATCGGCGCCGTAGCCGAGGCGCTCGAGAAAGCGGACGGCGACCTTTTGGTTGACGGTGTTGTCCTCGGCGATGAGCAGGGCGAGCGGGAATTCCTGCGCGAGCACCCGTTCGAACGGGGTTTTGGTACCGCCGGAGAGGACCGGTGCGGTGGGCGGGCCGCCGAGCGTGGCGAACGCCTGCAGGAGGGCGCCGGTCTTGAGGGGCTTGAAGACAAACGTGAACCTCCGGCCGTCGGCCGGCCCGGCCGGGAGGACGGAGCCGAAGGGCAGCATGAACACGCACGGTACCGCCGGTGGCAGGATTTTCAGCAGCGACTCGGCCGCGGTCTCCGTGCCATTGAAGACCATGAAGCCGGGTGGCTGCCGGAGCGTGCCGGCGAGGGCGCAGGCCGCGGTTAGGTCCGTGGCAAACACCCCGGTGGCGCCCACGGACTTGAGCAGGTTGCTGAGGCGTTTTTGGGTGACGGGATTGTCATCGACGCAGAGGACCGGCCCGGAACGGAGGCCGGCGACGAGGGGCGGGGGCGGGGCGGTGACGAGCTCGGTATCCGCCTCGGTCACGATGCTAAAGATAAACGCCGCGCCGTGACCGACGGTGCTCTCGACGCGGATGTCGCCGCCCATCAGGACGCAGAGACGCTGGGAGATGACGAGGCTGAGGCCGGTGCCACCGTATTTGCGCGTGGTGGTGGAGTCGATCTGGCTGAACGCCTTGAACAGGCGCTCGACGCGGTCCGGCGGGATGCCGATGCCGGTGTCGCGGACGGTGAACTCCAGCCGGCAGCGCGCGGCGCCGGTGCTGTCGGCGGCGGGGGTGGAGCGGACCTCGATGGTGATGTGGCCACGCGGGGTGAACTTGACGGCGTTGTTGACGAGGTTGACGAGGATCTGGCGGACGCGGGTGACGTCGCCGAAGACCCACGGGGGCACGCCGGGTTCGATGTGGTAGGCGAGATCGATTTTCTTCGCCGCCGCCTGGAGCGCGAAGAGGTCGAGGGTCTCCTCGAGGCAGCCGGCCAGCTCGAACGGCAGGTGCTCAAGGTCCATCTTGCCGGACTCGATCTTGGAGAAGTCGAGGATGTCGTTGATGATGGTGAGCAGGGCCTCGCCGGAGAAGCGGATGGTGTTGACGTAGTCGCGCTGCTCGGGACTGAGCTTCGAATCCATCAGCAGGCTGGTCATGCCGATGACGCCGTTCATGGGCGTGCGGATTTCGTGCGACATGGAGGCGAGGAACTCGCTCTTGGCGCGCGAGGCGTCGTCGGCTTCGGCCTTGGCGAGCCGGAGCTGGGTCTCGGTTTCGACGCGGGCGGTGATGTCGGTCTCGATGGCGATGAATGTCTCGAGCTGGCCGGCCTCGTTGCGCACCGGCTGGATCTCGAGGTGCAAGTGGTATTTGCGGCCGGACTTGGAGTAGTTGACGATGTCGGTGCTGAGGGCGCGGCCCCGGGCCATGGCGGCGCGGATGAGGAGGATCTTCCGCGGGTGGGTCTCGGGTCCGGCCATGAAGTCGGCGGGGTTGCGGCCGACCACTTCCTCGAGTGAGTACTCCATGACGCGGGTGAAGCTCTCGTTGACCCACTCGATGGTGCCCTGGGGGGAGCCGATGAGAACGGGGTTGTCGGTCTTGGAGGCGACGAGGGAAAGCTTGCGCGCCTCCGCCTGGCTGGCGCGCAGGGCGAGCTCGGCCTCGCGGCGGGCGGTGATGTCCTGGACGGTGCCGATGATGCGCGAGGGCCGGTGGTCGGGCCCGGCGGCGACGGTCTTGGACCGGGTATGGACCCAGCGCCATTCGCCATCGTGGGCCCGGACGCGGTACTCGGGCTCGATGAAGCTGGCCGTGCCGGCGAGCTGGGCGGCGATGCGCTGGCGGTAGGGCGGGAGGTCCTCCGGGTGGATGAGCGACTGCAGCGCCTCGATTGTCGCCGGCATCCCCTGGTGTTCATAGCCCAGCATGGCCCACAGGCCGGGGCTGTAGTAGACGTGGTTGGTGGCGACGGTCCACTCGAAGATGCCGATCAGGGTCGAGTCCAGCGCGAGGCGGAGACGTTCGTCCGAAACCTGGAGGCGCTCCTCGACGCGGCGGCGCTCCTCGTTTTCGGCGAGCAGCTGGCGGTTGGAGACCTCGGTGGTACGCTGGCGGGTGCGCGCCGTGCGGGCGAAGTGGACGCTGAGGCCCAGCAGCAGGGTGAGGCCGAGGCCAGCCGCGAGTGCGAGCTCGGGCAGGTAGTGCCGGTCACTCGCCAGCACATCACCCCGGGAGGTGAAGCTCAGCCGGATGCGGCGGTTGAAGATCGGGTAGGTCTTGTCGAGGGCGAGGTCGGCCGGCGGATTCGCGGATCCCGGTTCGGAATCGTAGAGCAGGGCGGGACCGATGAGGACCGTCACGTGGTAATTCGCCGCGAGTTTGCGGTCGTGGATCAGGCTGGCGAAAAACGGGCGGTAGAGGAATTCCGCGGCGACGAATCCGGCCGGCTGGCCGGCACGCATGACCGGGGCGTAGATGACGAAGCCCGGTCCGAGGCCGGCGATGTCCGTGGTGCCCGACACGACCGGACGGTGGGCGGCGGCCGCCTCCTCCAGGGCGGAGAGCCGGACCGCATCGCCGCGGTGGTCGTAGTTGAGTGCGCCCTCGTTGTCCTGCCGCGGGTAAACCCAGCTGGTGCGAAGCCCCGGGGTCACCCAGGCCAGCGACACGCCGCCAAGTTGCCGGAGTTCGTCCATCTGCAGGTGGGCATCGGTTTCGCGCACGATGGTGGAGTCCTCCGGCATTCCGCCCCAATTGGTGGCGAGGCGATCCACGAGCGATTTCTGGCGGTCGAGCTCGTAGTTGATGGTCGTCGCCAGCCCCTCCATCGAGGTCTGGGTCTTGATGCCGGTATAGGCCTGCTCGCGGGTGCGCAGGCCCATCCAGAGGATGAGCGTGAGCGTGAAACAGGCGACCGTGGCGGGCATGGGAGCCCACGGTGGCGAGCGACCCTCGATCTGGACCGCCTCGCGCCACGCGAGCAGCAGGACGGCGGAACCGAGCAGCAGCAGGACGAGGCCGCTGACCGGGGAAAGGGCGGTAACGCCGTTGCCATTGTAGGTGGACGGCAGACTGGTGAGGTAGCCAAGCAGGGTGGAGAAGCCCACGGCGCCGACGAGGGAGCCGACGATGGCGCCGGTGCCGGCGGACCCGCGGCGGTGGCGGGACAAGCCGCGCCAGATGAGGCCCCCGGAGGCGAGGAGCAGGCAGGCGGCGGCATCGAGCGACATCCTGGCGGCCTGCGCGGGGAGCGCCACGAGGTAGTCGCTGGCGACCAACTCGTCGATTTTGAAGTCCGTGTGCAGCGCATATTCCCCGAGGGTGAGGGCGGAGAGCACGGCGACCGGCAGCGCGCTGCCCACCATGGTGCGGGGCCAGCCGAACTCCCGGGCCAGCAGTGCGGCGCCCATCAGGAAGGCGCACAGCGCGGCGTTGGGCGTGATCGGGGCGAAGCCCGCCAACGGCTGGATCAGCACGTCAACATGCAGCCACCAGCCGGTGAGGGCGGCGGCACCGATCAGGGCCAGGCCCCCGGCGAGACAAAGTGACGTGCGTTCGAGCCAGGAACGACGCGGCAGTTGGGGCATGATCGCCATGGAGTTTATACGCTAGTAAAACGTTCAACCCCCTGGCGTGCAACGAGTTTCGTGGGGCGAAATTGCTGAGTGGCCCGCCCGGCGGAGGCTTAGCGCTTCGATGCGGGAGGGGGCGGGAGTGCGGGGGCCGGGGCGGCGGGCGTGGTGGGCTTGACGAGATTGCGCAGGAAGTTGGTCGGGCCGTTCACGAACGCCCACGACGGTTTCTCGAGCTGCCCGGTGAGCTTCACCTCGAGCACGGTGGTGAAAGGCGTGAGCACGGCGCCGACCAGGGCCGTCGGCAGGAAGGTGCTTTCCTGGAACGGATTGATGCGGGCGGTGAAATCTAGCTCGTGCTTGTCCAGGTTGTAATTGCCGTGGGCGTCGATCGCGGAGTTCGCGCCGGTCAGGTTGATCTGGGTGAAATCCAGCTTGGGGCCGTCGACCTTGAAGCTGGCGAGGGCGGAGGTGAATCGGAGCGAGGTGAAGGACAGCAGTTCCGACAGCAACCCGAGCATGTTCACCTCGCCGAGGGTCTCGCCGGCCAGACTGGCGTTACCCGAGCCCTTGTAGCTGAAAGGGTCATCGTAGAGTCCCTCGGCCGAGACGGCGAGGTTGAGCTTCACGCTGGCCTTGTCCTTGACGAATTTTCCGGGTGCCGGCGGCGGCTGGCCGTGCTTCTTGGCGGTAAACGTCTCCAGCGTGCTGACGGCCTGGCCGAGGCTGGCGTTGCGCAACACGTAGTCGAAGCCCAGCCGGCGCTGGGCCCCGGTGCCCCAGACGCGGGCAGAGCCGGTGCTGATGCCGCCGGCAAAACCGACCTCGACCCGGTCGAGGATGATCTCGTCGTCGTGCACCTTGGCGTGGAACGACAGGTTGCTGAGGGGAAAATCATGAAAGGTGAAGGCCCCGAGTGACGTCGCCGTGATCGAAGCGAGCTGGTGCGCGCCGTCGGGGGAGGCGGGACCGTCGAAGTGCATCAGCAGGTTGACCGCGGGCGGGTGGGCGAACCAGTAGGGCGCGAGCACCTCGGCGACCACGGGCCCGAAGATCCGGCCGGGGATGTCGATCGGGAGGGTGGCGTCGAAATTCAGGTCGAGGCTGATCAGGTCCAGCGTGGAGAACTCGACCTGCCGGGCGAACGTACCCCGGGCCGAGCCGGAGCCCTGCGTGACAAAAACCTCCAGGCCGTCGAAAAAATTGGGCCGGATGAACATCAGCGTCCGGGCGTGATCAAACTTCACCCCGTGAATGACCGGCGCGATGCTGTCGGCGTAAACGAAGACGGTGTTGCGGCGGCCGCCGTGCCAGTTGCCCTTGACGTCCACGTTGGCGTCGGGCGGCGCGACGGGAAACTCATAGTCCTTGAAGAAGCCCGGCCACCATTTCCCGAACCAGGGCCCGATGACGAGCGGGCGCAGTCGGCCCTCGAGCAGGAAGCGGTGTTCGCCGGTGGCGAAGTCGTTGAAAAAACTGCCCTGGGCGAAATTTTCCCCGAGTTGGGCGAAGGCGTGGCGGGCGATGAAATTGCGGCCGTCGAACTCAAACTCGGCGTGGCCGCCATCAATCGGCACATGATAGGCGTCGATGTGTCCGGTGCGGAACCGGCCGGTGGCCCGGGAAAATTTCCAGCCGGCGGCGAAGGTGGCGTCGGCGCTCAGCACCAGCGGGGTGGCCAGCAGGACGAACGGCCGGAGGTCGCGGTGGAGGGCTTCGCCCAGGGGCTGTTGCAGCGCGGGGGACAGCGCGCCGTCGAAGCGGACGTTGGCGGTGCCCGACGCCAGGTCGGTTGAGCCGCGGACGGCGAGCGGCAGGCCGGCGGCTTCCGCGACCACGTCGCCGGACAGCTGCGGCAATGGACCGGGTTTGAGCCGGCTGACGAGATTCGTGAGGGTGAAACCCTGCGCGGAAAGCCGGCTGGCGCTGAGCAGCACCTCCTGCGGATTGTAGGTGTAGACATCCGGCTTGAACGAGCCCCGCAATCGGGCGCGCACTTCCGCCACGGTGACTCCGCCGGGCAGCCGCAGGTCTTCAATGGTCAGGGTGAGCGGCGACATCACCGGGTCCTTGCCTTGCAGCGGAAAGCGGGTGGTGAGGCGGAGTCCGCTCGCCGTCAGGGCGACAGGCGACTCAAGTTTCAGGCTGCGGGCTAGCACCGTGACGGTGGCGAGGGCGCCGCGGGTGTTGGACGGGGTGAGCTCCAGCTCGAGTTGCGGCTGGTCGAGCACGGCGAGCCGCCCGGACACGCGGAGGAGCTGGCGGCAAAGCTCGGGATAGTGGCCGGAGAGGTAGTCGGCGATCGGTAGCGGCTCGACCTTGGTGGCGGGCTGCGGGGTCAGGTGCACGGCGCCGCGGACGGAAACGGCGATGCCGGCGACCCGCGCCGTCAGGTGGTCGATGATCAGCTCGTTCTCGCCCAGTCGGAGGGTGGTATCGAGGTCGCGGACAATTTCCTCGGCCCGGCCGGTGGTCGAGAGCATCGCGGGGATGGCAAGGCTGACACCCGTGAGGTGGAGGCTGCGCGGCTCGAAGCGGCCGGCGGCAAGCGCCCACGGATCGATCTCGAAGTAGGCGGACGAGGTGTGGATGACGGGCTCGTTGAAAGCGGGGAGGAACACGCGCAGGTCCTCGACGAGGATGCGGCCGGCGGGGTCAAAGTGGGCGGAGCCGAACTTCACCTGCACGTGCGAGACGGCGAGGCGTGCCTCCAACTCCCGCAGGACAAAGCCGGGCACGGCGAGCTCGTGCGCGGTGGCGATCCAGACTTCAAACGCCAGCAGCAGGCCGAGGGCGAGCCACAGGGTCCACAAGCCGAGGCGCAGCACCCCACGGCCGCAAAGCCAGGCGCCCTGCCCGCAGAGGTTGAACCAGGATTTCATCGCTGCCGTCGGACCGGACGCGGGATTATTTCCTGGGCTCCACCGCCGGCGCCGGGGTGGGCGTCTTGGCTGGGACCGGGGTGGGCACGGGGTCGGTCGCCGGGGGCGGACCGGGGTCGCGCGGGGCCTCGGTGAGGGTCCAGAGGGCGTCGAGCAGCGGCTGTTCGATGGAAAACACGGCGTTGTACTCGTTGGCGGGCGAGCCCGCGAGCTGCTGGTCACCGCCGACGCGGCCGGTGAGGAAGAGCTTGGTCACGCTGGTTTGCTCCCCGGCGCCGCCGACGAGCGTGGCGGTGGCCTCGAGGCGGTAGCGCCAGGGGCGCTCCTCGCCGGCGACGGTCACCTTGTCGGCAAACTGGTCGAGGATGAACTCCTTCGCGCGGAGGGTGCGGAGCGAGGTGAGCACGGCCGAAATGGCCGCGGCGTTCTTGGTGTCGGTGGACGGGTGACCGGTCTCATCGAGGGCGACGTCGAGCACGATCTGGTTGCCGTTGGCGAGGTCGGTGAGCTTGAGGGCGATGAGGCGGGCGCCGGCGGAGAGTTCGCGCAGGAGGCGGTCGCGCCACGCGCGCGGGGCCACGGGCAGTTCCCGGAGGATGCCGGCATCCACGGCGTAGATGGACGAACCGGGGTTAACCGCGGACCCAAGACGGGCGTACACGTTGTGCTTCGCATCCGTGCCGAGTTGGAGGGAGAGCGGGGCCGCGCCGCCGCCGAGGGTGAGGAAGACCTCGCGCTCGGGGCGGTTGAAGCCCCAGGACTCGAGGTCGGCCGCGGTGGGCGCATCGCTCTTGAAGCCGCTCTTGAAATCGGTGACGGCCAGGCGCGAGAGCTGGTCGAGCAGCCGCTGCACCGTGGCGCGCTCGGCGGGAAGGGTCTGCGGCCCGACTGTGGACTCGCCCCGGCGGACGATCTGCCAGGCGGAGTTATCGGCTGACTGCGTGCCGGTCTCGAGCCGCTGCAGGATGAGCTCGGGCGAGTTGGGGGCGGTGAGGGTGATGGCGGTGACGGCGGGCACGTCAAAGTCCAGAATGCGCGTTTCCCGCAGCGAAACCTGGGCGGTGCGCAGGGTGTCCATCAGCTCGGGCTGCGCGGCCCCGGGCAGGGCGGTGGGAATCCGGACGGTGAACAGTGCGCTGCGGCCCTCGAGCTGCGCGTAGTATTCGTCCTGACCGTGGGGGGATTCGGGATGGACGAGGCTGCCCAGGACGAGGGTTTCGCGGCGGTTGTTGCCCTCGAGGGTGATCCGCAGCACCGGGCTCGCGGCCGGCAGGAGGGCGGGCGGGTTGGCGGTGATGAAGGAGGTGACGTGGAGGTTGTTGAGGGCGTTGATGGCGAGCTCGGTGGCGGTCTTGCTGGCCCGGGCGAGGATGGGGGTTTCGAAGGACCAGCGGCTGCCGTCGCGGCGGAGGCGGATGCGGAGGCTGGCGGGCGCGGCGGTCTGGAGATTCAGAGAACGGGCCTCGAAGACGGGAATGGTAAAGAGCGCATCGGCGCGGAGATCGTCGGCGGTGAGCCCGAGGCTGCGGGCGAGGCTCTGGCTGACGACGTGGATGCGCTCGCCGTCGGGCGAAAGCAGGTAGAGCCGGAGCCCGTCCTTGGTGAGATCGCCGATTTGCAGGCGGGTCTGCTGCGGGTGTCCAGCGGGATCACCGGAGGTGAAGGCGATGGTGAGCCGCGGCTGGTCGAGGCCGTAATCGGCGAGGGACTGGCCGTTTTTCGCCAAGTCACCGACGCTGAAGCTCGCTTCGTGCTTGAGGAACTGGAGTTCGGTGAGGATGCGGCTGACCGCCGCGGGGTTCGCGGGCCACTCGATCGGGGCGGTGACAAACCAGGTGTCGCCGCGCTTGGCGAGGGCGAGGGTGTGGCCGGGGCCGCCGCCGGTGATTTCCAGCGCGCGGATATCCGCGGCCTCGGGCCCGAGGACAAGGGAGCGCTCCTCGATGTAGCGGGCCTTGATGAGCCAGGGGCGCTCGAACTGGAAGATAAAGAAGAAGAGCGCGACGTTCAGGAAAACGAGGACGAGGGTGACTTTGGTGCGCATGGTCCGGGAGGAGTTGAAAGGTGAAGGTTGAAAGGGGAGTCAGCGCGCCCTGATGGGTCAGGCTGAGCGGAGCGAAGAATCCAGGGAGCGGGTGCGGCGGGCGGCGATTTTATCTCAGTGGATTCTTCACTTCGTACAGAATGACAACCGGGTTCACCGCCGGCGGGTCCAGTAGACGATGAGGCCGAGGATGAGGGCGGCGCCGGGCAGGAGGAACAGGAGGCTGCGGCGGAGGCGGGCGAGGTCGCCGGCGCTGAGGGAGAGCGAGAAGCGGTCGATGGGCCGGACCGGGATGTTGAACTGCGTGTCGCGATCCACGGTCCAGTTCACCGCGCCGAGGATGATGTTGAGGTTGGCGGCGCCGGCGAGGCGGTTGTTGGCGATGAGGTCGCCGGAACCGAACACCACGAGGCGGCCGCCGCGCACGCTGAAGTCGAGGCCGGCGCGGGCGGAGACGCGCTCGGAGGCCATCGCGATGGCGAGGTGGTCTTTCGGTTCCAGGCCGGGGCGGTCGTTCCGGATATCGACGCCGGCGTCGTATTGGGGCGCGGTGCGCAGGCGGTAACCGACCTCGCCCCAGGCGGTGGTGGAGGTGACGGCGAGGGTGGTGACGGTGAGGTCGTTGCCGAGCTTGCGGCCCGGGTCGGGGCGCAGGCTGCGGGCGGGTCCGATGCGCAGCGGGATCTGGCGGTCGAGCAGCGTCTGGGTGATGGGATGGGGCAGGAAGTAGCGAACGATCAGGTCGCCGTCCTCGGTCATGTTGTCGGCGCCGGTGTCATTGACGACGTCGTCGTCCACGAGGAGGCCCCAATCGAGCAGCAGGTTGCCAAGGCCCGCCGGCATCGCGGGCTCGAGCAGGAGGATCATGCGGCCGGCGCCGGCGCCGAGGTACTGGCGGAGTTGCTCCTCCTCGGCGGGCGTGTAGCGGCCCTGCGGGGCGACGGTGATGAGCAGGGCGGCATCGGCGGGGATCTTGGTCCCGGTGGCGAGCTCAAGGCGGTCGACGTCGAAGTTCCGCGCGCGCAGCTCGTCGCGGAGCATGGACAGCCCGCGCACGGGATCGACGTCCTCGGGGTTGAACTCGCCGTGGCCGGTGAGGAAATAGATCTTTTTCTTGCCGGGGTTGGAGACGTCGAGGATGGCGGCGGTGAAGGCCTGTTCGCCGCGGAAGGCCTTCCGCACGCCGTTTTCCAGCCGGTAGATTTCACCGAGGGCGACGGTGCGGCGGCGGTCACCGCACAGCAGCACGATGCTGTCGGGCTGGTCGATGCCCAGCTGGTCGGCCTCGCGGCGGTTCTGGTAGACGTCGAGGTATTCCACGGCGACCTGCCGGTTGGGGTTGCCCTCGGTGGCGTAGGTGTACTCGCGCAGCAGGGCGCTGATATCGCGGTAGGCCTGGGCGATGTCGGCGTTTTCGGAGTTCGGGGTGAGCGTCACCACGATCCGGACCGGCGTCGCCAGCGTGCGCAGGTAGGCGAGGGTCTCGGGTGAGAGGGAATAACGCCGCTGCGAGGTGAGGTCGTAGCGCAGGGAATGATTGCGCGCCAGGTAGTTGAGGCCGCCGAAGAGCGTGATGAACAGCACGGCCTGCAGCACGAGGTTGAGCGTGCGGATCCAGCGGGCGGTGCGGAAGCTGTCGAAGGAAGACATGCGGGCTAGGAGGAAGGGGCGAGGAGCAGGGGGCAGGATCCGGAGGGCCGCGCGGTCGCGCGGTGCGCGGCGGTGGCTTTCAACGGCGGACTTTCGACTTTCAACTTCATTCAGGAATGCAGCAGCTTCGCCTCGACGCCGAGGATGCTGAAGATGAGTGCGAGGACGGTGCCGCTCAGGTAGAACAGCAGCTGGCGCGTATCGATCACGCCGCGCGTGAAGTCATCGCGGTGGGTCAGGATCTGCGCATATTCCACCGCCTGGCGGGCGGGCTGCAGCGCCTCGCGGTGGAGGATCGACGAGCCGGCGAGGAAGCTCAGGCCGAAGATGAGCCCGAAGATCATGGTGAAGCTCAGGATGCCGGCGACGGCCTGGTTGCGGGACAGCGAGCTGGCAAACACGCCGAGGGCGACGAACAGCAGGCCGGAGACGGCGATGAAGAGATAGCCGCCGAGGAGCGGGCCGGGATCCATGAAGCGCACGTCGCCGGAGAATTTCCGCAGGATGAGGAAGAACCCGGCGGTCGAGCCCCACAGCGCGAGATACAGCAGGTAGGCGGCACCGTATTTGCCCAGCACGACCTCGGTGGTCGTCACGGGCGTGGTCAGCAGCGTCTCGATCGTCCCGAGGCGGCGCTCCTCCGCGAGGCACTTCATCGTCAGCATCGGCACCATGAAAAGCACGGGCAGCCAGAACAGCTGGAAGAACACGTGCGCGGGCGACAGCTCCAGCGGCGCCTTGCTGTAGCTCTCAAGGATGGTGGTGAAGATGAAGCCCATGAACGAGAGAAACAGCAGCGCGGCGAGGTAGGTGCTCGGGCTGACGAGCAGCATGCGGATCTCGTGGCTGAGGAGCGTGAAAAAATGCTTCATGGGGCAGGGCAGGGACTACGGCCGAAGGACCACGGGACTACGGACTATGAGCCTCGGAGCTGGCCGGAGGTGAAATAGGAAAGTCATGGGTTTTTCGTGATAGTTGGTTGGTCTGTCGGCAGTAGTCCGTAGGCTGTTGTCCCGTTGTCCGTAGTCCCTTCGTTTCATTTCTTGCGCAGGTCGCCGGACTTCACGTCCCAGCTGCGGCGGGTCGCGGCGAGGAACACGTCCTCGAGCGTCGGGTTGGTGCGGCTGAGGGCGCGGAGGCGGTAGGGCTGCGAGCTGAGCGTGCGCAGCAGCGACTCGCCGAGTTCGCGGTCGTTCGCGGTGGAGAGGGTGAGCCGGCGGAAGCCCTCGCCATCCGGCTGGCCCTCGGCGGTGACCGTCAGCGTGGGATCGATCGTGGCGAGGAGCAGCGGCAGCGAGGCGGTGTCCCCCGCGACCTCGAGGTGGTAGGTGGAGTGGCCGAGCACGTCGCGCCGCAGGTCGGCGGGCGTGCCCTGCGCCACGACGCGGCCCTGGTTGATGATGAGCACGCGGTCGCAGGTCATCTCGATCTCGGGCAGGATGTGCGAGGAGATGATGACGGTCATCCGGCCGCGCAGGCTGGCGATGAGGTCGCGGACGATGAGGATCTGGTGCGGGTCGAGGCCGATGGTGGGCTCGTCCATGATGATGACGGGCGGCTCGGCGAGGATGGCCTCGGCGATGCCGACGCGCTGCCGGTAGCCCTTGGAGAGCTGGCCGATGATCTTGTGGCGGACGCGTTTGAGGTCGCACAGCTCCAGCACCTCGTCGATGCGCGGGCCGAGCATGCGGCGCTTGATCTCCTTCAGCCGGCCGCGGAAATACAGATACTCCGACACGCGCATGTCCTCGGGGAGCGGGTTGTTTTCCGGCATGTAGCCGATCTGGCGTTTGACCTCGTCGGGACGCAAAGCGACGGACACGCCGCAGACGTTGACCTCGCCGGAGGTGGCCGGCTGGTAGCCGGTCAGGATGCGCATCGTGGTGGATTTGCCGGCGCCGTTGGGGCCGAGAAAACCGAGGATCTCGCCCCGCGCGACCTTGAAGCTGATGTCATTGACCGCCGTCACGCCGGCGTAGGCCTTCACCAGGCGGGAGACTTCAATGGCGGGCGTATCGGGCATTACGGAATAGGGTGAATCAGTGATGGACACGAATAAACACGAATGTTTCGGCGCGGGCGGGGGATTTCAGGCGCTTTTCTCGAGGGTGACCTCGCCGGCCTGGAAGCGCAGGGGCCGGCCGCCGGTGGCGGGGCGCACGAGCAGCGAGCCGGCGTCATCCACGCCAGCCGCGGTGCCGGTGTAGCGTTTATCCGCCTGCAGCACGGTGACGGGCCGGCCGCGGAGGACATCGTGGCGGTTCCACAGGTCGGCGAAGGTTTTCCGGTAGTCGCCGTCCACGAATTGCGTGTAGGCGAGGAGCACGCGGCCGATGAGGGCGGCGGTGAAGCGGTTGGGATCGAGCGGGCCGGCGGTCTGCTCGGCAAGGGAGGTGGCGCGGCGGGCGAGGTCGGCGGGCCACGCGCCGGCGGGGCTGTTGAGGTTCAGGCCGAGGCCGAAGACAAGGTCGCGGATCTGGTCGGCGTCGATGCGGGCCTCGGTGAGCATGCCGCCGGCCTTGCGGCCGTCGAAGAGGAGGTCGTTGGGCCACTTGATCCCGGGGGAGACTGCGCAGAAATTCGCGATGAGCTCGCAGACGCTGACGCCCATCCAGAGCGTGAACGTGGGCATGCCGGCGGGGGCGAGGGCGGGCCGGAAGGCGAAGCTGGCATAGAGGTTGCCGTTGGCCTCGCTGTGCCAGGCGCGGCCGAGCCGGCCGCGGCCGCGCGTCTGTCGGCGCGCGAGGATGACAAACGGCGCGGGCCGGCCGGCGGCGAGCTGGCGGGCGGCCTCATCGTTGGTGCTGTCCACCTCGTCGAGCAGGGTGATGGTAAAATCCCGGGCGCGGCCCTTGAGGTGGGCGAGGATGAACTCGACGTGTAGCCCCGCCGGACGCGTGGCGATCCGGTAGCCGCGGGCGCGGGCGGCCTCGAAGGTGAAGCCCTGGGCCCGGAGTTTTTCCATATGCTGCCAGACGGCGACCCGGCTGAGGCCGAGCTTGGCGGCCAGCGCGGCGCCGGACATGAAGCCGGGCTCGCGGGCGAGCAGTTCGCGCAGGATGACGAGTTCGGTGCTGGGGGAAGGGGCGGGCGCGGCCACGGTTGAAACTAGAGAGCGTCCCCCCATAGTGGGCAAATGTCATTTGAGGAATTTATCGCCGCCGCCACGCCGCCCGCCGGGACCGGTCCCGCGTTGGCCGCCCTCTGGCACGAGGCGCACGGCGACTGGGTGAAGGCCCACGGGCTTTCGCAGGAGGACGAGGGCGCGGCCGGCAGCTGGGTGCACGCGTACCTGCATCGCCGGGAAGGCGACCTCGCGAATGCGCGCTACTGGTACGCCCGGGCCGGCCGGACACCGCCGGCGAAGACGGTCACGCTCGAGGCGGAGCGCGAGGCGATCGCGCGGGAGCTGCTGGCGGGATAACCTCCGAACCGGCTTGGCCACAAACAGGCGCGAAAAAAATCCGGGACTCCGGCTCGAATCTCCCATGTGCCTATAGACGCACGGGTGGCTCAATCGCAGCCACAGGCCCTGGGGGCCTTTTCGTGGCCAAAAAATCCGCGCCGACCGGCTTATTTTTTTCCAGCCGGATCGTCGCTGTTCCAGCCGAAGTCGGAGGGGCGGTAGTTGGCCCGGTGGTTCTCCTTCAAAATGTAATCGGCGGCGGTCGCGTCGCCGCTGGCCTTGGCATCCCTGGCGTCCTTGTTGAGGTCGGCCATGTTTCTGAGCCGCTCCTGTTCCTCATACATCAGCAGGCCGATGGGGCGGTTCAGGCCGCCAAAATTGCCAATCCCGAGGCCGGGATTACTCTTCATCCCGCGGTTGGTCAGGCCGGATTTGCTTTCCAGGTCGCGGTCGCGAAAGACGGGCGGCTTGGGCTCCTTCACCATGAATTTTTGCAGGCGGATGATCTTGTTCTTAGGCTGGTCAGTTTCCCGGAGGTCGGGCTGCTCTTCCTCTGGCTTGGGTTCGGGCAGTTTCGGCGGCGGATTGTATTTCGGCATCCCGCTGGCGAGCGTGGAGGCCACCTCGTCCGACATGACGCGGTCGTGCTTGGGCGCGGCCGGGGCGGGTTGGGCGGTTTCCACGGCCGGTGCCGGGGTGGTCGCATCGGCTGACGGGGTGGCCGTTTGGGCCCGGCCGGCGGCCGGAAGGGCCAGGGCAAACAAGACCGTGATCAACCGGGGGGCGCGAAGGGCGGTGGGCATGACTATCAGGTCACTTTGACCGCGGGCGGGTTCCCTGCAACTCTCAGAAAAGGCAAAAATAGCGCCCGGCCTGGGTGGCCTCATTTGCCGAAGGGCAGGCTGACGCTGGCACCGGCCGTGGGGGAGTGGCCCGAGCTGGCCTGGGCCCAGCGGTGGACGGAACTGCACCCGGTGAGAGCGGCGAGCGTCAGCAGTGCGGCGAGGCGCGAAACGGCCGGCAAGCGCATGCCGGGGTGAGTCATCCGCGCACCTGGCCGGTGCCCTCGATCACAAACTTGTGCGTGCAGAGCTCGCGCAGGCCCATCGGGCCGCGGGCGTGGAGCCGGTCGGTGCTGATGCCGATCTCGGCGCCGTAGCCAAACTCAAAGCCGTCGGTGAAACGCGTGCTGGCATTCCAATAGACCGTGGCGCTGTCCACCTCGGCGAGGAAACGGCGGGCGGCGGCCGCGTCGGCCGTCACGATGGCGTCGCTGTGGCTGGAGCTGTCGCGGTTGATGGTCGCGACCGCAGCCTCGAGGGAATCGACGACGCGGATGGCGATGACGTAGTCCAGGAACTCAGTGGTGAAATCGGCGACGGTGGCGGCGTGGTGGGGGAGTTTTTCGCGCGCGAGGATCTCGGCGCTGGCGGCGTCGCAGCGGAGGCTGACCTTTTGTGCGGCGAGTGCGCGGGCCACGGCGGGGAGGAATTGGCCGGCAACGCTGCGGTGCACGAGCAGCTGCTCGGCGGCGTTGCAGGCGCTCGGGCGGGAGGCCTTGGCGTTGACCGTGATGGCCTCCGCCATCGCGAGGTCGGCGGCGGCGTCCACGTAGACAAAGCACACGCCGCGGTAGTGTTTGATGACGGGAATGGTGGAGTTTTCCGCGACAAACCGGATGAGGCTCTCGCCGCCACGGGGGATGATGCAGTGGATGAGCGAGTCGAGCTTGAGCAGCGTCAGCAGGGCGGCGCGGTCGGTGGTGGGGACGAGTTGGACGGCGTCGACGGCGAGACCGGCGGCAGCCAGGGCCTGCGCGATGAGCGCGACCAACGCGGTGTTCGTGTGAAAACATTCCTTCCCGCCCCGCAGGATGCACGCATTGCCGCTCTTCAGGCAGAGGACGGCGCAGTCGATGGTGACGTTGGGGCGGGCCTCGTAGATGATGCCGATGACGCCGATCGGGACGCGCAGTTTGCGGATGCGCAGGCCGTTGGGCCGGGTGAAGTCCTCGAGCACGTCACCGACCGGGTCGGGCAGGGCGGCGACCTCGCGGACAGACTCGGCGAGGTGTTGCAGGCGGGTGGAATTAAGCGTGAGCCGGTCGCGGGCGGCGGGGGTGAGAACGGCGGCCTCGGGGGAGGCGAGGTCCTGGGCGTTGGCGGCGAGGAGGGCGGGGTGGGCGGCGTCGATCAGGTCGGCGAGCTGGCGCAGCGCGGAGTTTTTCGCGGCGGTCGGAGCGGTGGCAAGCCCGAGCGCCGCGGCGCGGGCGCGCGATGCGAGGGAGGTGACGAGCTGGACGAGATCGGCGGACATGAGAACCCAAGGGGTAAGTGACAAGGGGCAAGGGGCAAGTAACAAGATTGTCCGCTGCGCCGGAGCGACCGTCTGGTTACGAGCCACCGGTCGCTTGCACTTGATACGTGGGGCTTCGCGTGACGCGCACCCCGGGGGAGGGCGCGGGTATTTTCCGTGATTTTGCCCGTTGGGCCAGTACCTTGGACCGCGTGACCAACCCCCGCACCCCGCGTCCCGCCACCTATCTCGCAGAATTTTGCCGGCTGGCCCGGGTGGACTGGCCCCAGAACCGCACACTCAATGTCGTCTGCCACGGGCACAGTGTGCCGGCGGGATATTTTCTGACGCCGGAGATCAGTACGTTTGAGTCTTATCCCCACCTCCTACATGTGGCGCTGGCGCGGCGTTTTCCGCATGCCGTGATCAATGTGATCGTGACGGCGATTGGCGGAGAGACGGCGGAAAGGGGCGCGGTGCGGTTTGCCGCCGACGTGCTGACCCACCGGCCGGACGTCATCATCCTGGACTACGCGCTGAATGACCGCGGGGACGGCCTCGAGCGGGCCCGGCGCGCGTGGACCGAGATGATCAGGTCGGCCCAGGCGGCGAAAATCCCGGTGCTGCTGCTCTCCCCGACCCCGGATGTGTCCGCCTCACTGACGGATCCCGCGGACCCGCTGGTGCAACATGCGGCGCAGGTGAAGGCGCTGGCCGCGGAGCAAGGCGTCGGGCTGGTGGACAGTTTCGCCTGTTTTCAGCAACAGGTGCAGGCGGGCGTGAAGCTCCCCACGCTCATGTCGTCGGGCAACCATCCCAATTTCGCCGGCCATCAGCTGGTCGCGGCGGAATTGCTGCAGTGGTTCCCGTAAGGAGTGATGACCGGAGTGGGGCAAGGTCTTTGACCTGCCCTGGCTCGGCCGAGGGTGTGCGCAGAGAGGGCGGGTCAAAGACCCCGCCCTACTTGGGCTGCTTGACCAGCGTCTCGGCGCGGGCGCGGAGGTGTGGCCAGAAAGTATCCGGAATCGCGGCGCCAAGATGCTGGACGGTTTCGGCGCCGAGAATGGAGCCGATGGCGCCGGACGCGGCCAGGGAGGCGCCGCGCAGGTGGCCGTAGAGAAACCCCGCGGCCCAGGAATCGCCCGCGCCGGTCGTGTCGACGACGCGTGCGGCGTGGACGGGGTGGATGCGATGCAGTTCCTTGCCCCGGGCGATCCACGCGCCGTCCTTGCCCATCTTCACCGCCGCGATGCCGCCGAAGCCGGCGATTTCCCGGGCGAAATTCTCGTAGGCATCCTGGCGCTGGAACAGTGCGGCGGCCTCGTCCTCGTTGGCGAAGACGATGTCCACGCCCTCGCGCAGCTGCGCAAAAATCCAGTCGCGCGCGGCCTTCACCACCTCGAAGGAGGCGAGGTCGATGCTGATGGTGCAGCCGGCGGCCCGGGCGGTCCGGATGACCTGGGTGGCGAGGGCCGGATTGAAGAGGAGGTAGCCCTCGATGAGGGCGTGGCGGGCGCCGAGGAAGTCGGCGGGGGAGATTTCGTCCGGCGACAGCGTCATCGCCGCGCCGAGGTGCGTGCGCAGCGTGCGCTGGCCGTCGGGCGTGACGAGGGAGAGGCAGCGGCCGTTGGGGAGCGCGGTCCGCTTGAAGCGCGAGCCATCGCCGCCGGCGGCGGTGAAGTTGGCGAAATAATGCTCCGCGGTGATGTCGCCGCCGATCTTGCCCAGGTACGTGGTGCGCAGGCCGAGGCGCGTGGCGCCGAGGGTGGCGTTGGCGACGGCGCCGCCGGGCATGGTGGCGACGTTGCCGTGGACCTTCTTCACGAGCGCGGCGATGTTGGCGTCGTCCACGAGCACCATGCCGCCCTTGTCGCCGGCGACATGGGTGGCGAGGAAGGCGTCATCCACGTGGGCGAGCAGATCCATGATGGGATTGCCGATGCCGATGAGATCAAAGGTGGGGGAAGCCATAAAGTCGCAGCGCGGAGAGCGCAGTTCGCAGATCGGGTGGGGGAAAAGGAGGATGAATTCTCAGAAACGAACTTCGAACGGCGAACTTCGATCTGCGGTGGGTTGGTCAGGCGGCGCTGACCGTCATGTTGGTGGCGAGGATCGGTTCCTCGTTCACCTCGACGAGGATCGCGTAATCACCCGGCTCGCCGAAGGTCAGGTTGCGGATTTCGTTGATGAGATTGATGCGGTGGAGGGGGCTCTGCGACTCGAACGGCCGGTCGAGGAGGACCTTCATTGCGGTGGGGTCGAGGCCCATGGAGAGGCGCATCGAATGCTGGCCCGGCGCGCAGTCGGTGAGGGTGAGGAACCAGACCATGAACGGGTGCGTGACGGGAAAATGGCGGGCGTTGATGTTCGAAAACACCCCCAGGATTGTGTGCTTGCCCGAACTGGGGTCGATGTGGACGCCGTCGCAGGTGAGCCAGGCGAGCAGCTGGGGCTTCGATTGCATCCGGGCAGTGGGAGGGGGAGCGCGGGGAGGGGCAAATCATTTTGCTTGGAGCCGTGGCGCGGGGCGCGCTTAACGACAGGCGTGATGCCGATTCCCGTGCCACCACCGCCCTCGTGGCTCGACTCGCTTGCGAGTTACCCGCACTGGTTCGTCGCGGCCTGCGTGACGCTGGTGCTGGCGGCGGTGATCTGGCTGCTGGCGAAGCTGCTGAAATGGGGTCTGTACCTGCTGATCGCACTCGTGCTGGTCGGCGGCCTGGGGACCACGATCTGGCTGGTGTTTCACTGATTGCTCCCCGGCCGGGCCGGCGACCCCCGCGCGCGCCGCGCATTTCTTGGCCAGGCCCAGCGGGAAGGCGGCCGTTTCCGCGGACGAGGTGGGCGGTCCCGTCCCGGATTTGCAGTACGATTGCGCGGCGGCGGCAGGCTTTTTCTTGTCACGGCTCCGGGCGGCACTTAGGCCAATCCGGTGAAATACATTTTCGTGACTGGCGGAGTGGTTTCGTCGCTGGGCAAGGGCCTGACTGCGGCGTCCCTCGGCGCACTCCTTGAGCTGCGCGGCCTCACCGTCCGCATCCAGAAATTCGATCCCTACCTGAATGTGGATCCGGGCACGATGAGCCCGTTCCAGCACGGGGAAGTCTACGTGCTCGAGGACGGCGCGGAGACCGACCTCGACCTCGGCCATTACGAGCGCTTCACCAGCGGCAAGCTGTCGCGGCTCAACAGCCTCAGCTCGGGCCAGATCTACGAAAGCGTCATCCAGAAGGAGCGGCGCGGCGATTATCTCGGCAACACGGTGCAGGTGATCCCGCACGTCACGAACGAGATCAAGGAGCGCATTTATTCGGCCGCGAAGGACGTGGACGTTCTCATCACCGAGATCGGCGGCACGACGGGCGACATCGAGGGCCTGCCCTTCCTCGAGGCGATGCGGCAGTTCGCGCTCGAGCTCGGGCCGAACGACGTGATTTTCCTGCACGTGACGCTGGTGCCCTACGTGGCCGCGGCGGGCGAACTGAAGACGAAGCCCACGCAGCAGTCCGTCGCGAAGCTGCGCGAGATCGGCATCCAGCCCGACATCCTGGTGTGCCGGACGGACCACCCGCTCGAGGCGGGCCTGCGGCAGAAAATCTCGATGTTCTGCAATGTGCAGGTGAAGGCCGTGATCGAGTGCGCCGACGTCGCCAACTCGATCTACGAGCTCCCGCTTGCCTTGCAGAAGGAAGGCCTCGACCAGCTCGTGGTGGACCTCTTCGGCCTGAAGAACCCGCCGCCGAAAAAGAACATCTGGCAGCAGATTGTCGCGCGGCTGCTCAACCCGAAGCACGCGGTGACGATCGGCGTCGTGGGCAAATACATCGAGCTGCAGGATGCCTACAAATCCGTCTACGAGTCCATCACCCATGCCGGCATCGCCAACAACTGCCGCATCAACGTGGTGCGCTTTGACGCCGAGGACCTGGAGAAGAAGGGCGGCCTCGCGCGACTCAAGGGACTCGACGGCATCCTGGTGCCGGGTGGTTTCGGCGACCGTGGCACCGAGGGCAAGATCGCCGCGGCGCGCTACGCCCGGGAGCACAAGATTCCCTACTACGGCCTTTGCCTAGGCCTGCAGATCGCGGTGATCGAGTTTTCCCGCAACGTCCTGAAACTGGCCGGCGCGAATAGCACCGAGTTCGAGGCCAACCCGCGCCATCCCGTCATCAACATGATGGAGGAGCAGAAGAAGGTCAGCGACAAGGGCGCGACCATGCGGCTCGGCAGCTACGAGTGTGCGCTCACGCCCGGCACCCACGCCGCGAAGGCCTACGGCACGCCGACGGTGCGCGAGCGCCACCGGCACCGCTACGAGGTCAACAACGCCTACGTGGACCAGCTCAAGAAGGCGGGCATGGTGATCAGCGGGATCAACCCGCGGCGGAACCTCGTCGAGATCATCGAGCTGAAGGACCACCCCTGGTTCGTCGCCGTGCAGTTTCACCCGGAGTTCCAGTCGAAGCCCAACCGGGCCCACCCGCTCTTCGCGGCCTTCATCGCCGCGACGATCAAGAACCAGCCCCGCCGCGGGAAACGCCGCGGGAAATGACGAATTCCTAATGCCGATTGGCTGAAGAACCGGCAATGCCGCCGCCCGTCACGGGGCGCTGGCCGAATCCGCAATCGAAAAGCGAAAATCCAAAATCGAAAATACCCACGTGCTCTTCGACCCCAAGAAACTCCTCCTCATCGCCGGGCCGTGCTCGCTCGAAAACGAGCGCGTCTGCCGCGCCGTCGCCGAGGGCCTGGTGAAAATCGGCCGGAAGCACCCGGAGCTGAACATCGTTTTCAAGGGTTCGTTCGACAAGGCCAACCGCACGTCCGCCGCCGGCGCGCGCGGCACGGGGCTCAAGGAAGGACTCGCACTGCTGGCGATGGTGAAGCGCGACTATGGGTTTCCCGTGCTGACCGACGTGCACGAGCGCGAGCAGATGAAGCCGGTCGCGAAGGTCTGCGACGTGATCCAGATCCCGGCCTTCCTCAGCCGCCAGACCGACCTGCTGCTCGCCGCCGCCGCGACAGGGCGGATCGTCAACGTGAAGAAGGGCCAGTTTCTCTCCCCGCAGGAAATGGTGTACGTCACCGGCAAGCTCCGCGAGGGCCGGGCGAAGGAAATCTGGCAGACCGAGCGCGGCACGACGTTTGGCTACAACAACCTCGTCGTGGACATGCGCTCGTTCCCGATCATGGCGCAAAACGGCTATCCGACGATCCTGGATGCGACCCACAGCGTGCAGCTGCCCGGCGCCGCCAATGGCAAAAGCGGCGGCCAGCGTGAATTTGTGGCGCCGCTGGCGAAGGCGGCGCTCGCGGCTGGGGCGGACGGGCTTTTCCTTGAGACGCATCCGAATCCCGCCAAGGCGATCTCGGACGGCCCGAACATGATTCCGCTGGCCGAGTTGCCGGCGCTGCTCGCCAGCTGCCTCGCGGTGTGGAAAGCGGTCCGGGCCTGATTTTTGCCCGCGAATCGGAGCGAATGTGATGGGGTGAGGGTCTTGTCTGCTTCGCGTGATTCGCGGCAATTCCGGATCGTCGCGCCTTCCCTTGACCAAGCCGGCGCACCGCGCACACTTCGGGCACAAAAACTGCCATGGATACCTTCATCATCGACGTTCCCGTGCCCTCGATGGGCGCGACCGTCAGCGAACTCAACGTCATCGTCATCAAAGTCCAGCCCGGTGACCGCGTCATCAAGGGCCAGCGCCTGGCCGACCTGGAAAGCGACAAATCCGCCTTTGAATTCGAGAGCCCCTGTGACGGCGTGATTCATGCCGTCATCGGCCAGCCGGGTGCGACCATGAATTCCGGCGACCCGTTTGTGCAGATTGAGACGGCGGACGAAAGCCTGCGGCATCTCAAGTCTGGCACCGTGAAGAGCGCGACGTCCACCCCGGCGCCGGCGGCGCCCTCCGTGGCGGCCATGCCCACGGCGGCGGCGGTCTGGACCCCCCGCGCTGCGAAGCTCGCGCAGGAAGCCGGGCTGGATCCCGCGAAGATCACAGACATCGAGGCGACCGGCCCCGGCCACCGGGTGTCCGGCGACGACGTGCAGCGCTATCTCGCGGCGCGGAAATAGCGGAGCCCCGCCGCGAAGTATCAAGTTCCAAGGGCCAGGTAACAAGCTGGGCAGCCCCGGCCGCTACTTGTGCCGTGTTACTTACGCCTCCGGCGCTTGCAGTTCGTAGCTCAGCACGCTGAGCGCGTAGGTCGCCGCGGTTTCGCAGCGGAGCACGAGCGGGCCAAGGGTGATCGGTTCGAAGCCGCACGACTTCGCCTGACTCATCTCCGCGGGGGTGAAATCACCCTCGGGCCCGACGAGCCAGAGCACTTTTTTCGGGGCGCGGCCCTGCACCGCGGAAAACGTGGCGAGCACGCCCTTCAGGGACTTCGCTCCGGGTTGGAGACTGGCGATGAGTTTAAGGTCGTAGCCGCGCGCGGATTCCATGAAGGCCGCGGCCTTCTGCACCGGGGCGATGACGGGGAGGAAGGGATTGCCACACTGTTTCGCGGCTTCGAGGGCGGCCGTCTGCCATTTTTCGATTTTCCGCTCGGAGCGGTCGCCCTCAAGGTGCACCTGCGTGCGCTCGCTTTCCAGCGGCACAATGTGGGCGGCGCCGATCTCGGTCGCCTTGCGGATGATGGCGTCCATGGCGGGACCCTTGGGCAGGGCCTGGCCGAGCGTGATTTCGTAGGGGAGGGGCTGGGCCTTCTGGCGGAAACGGACCTTCAGCACTGCCGCGTTTTTCCGGTCACTGGTGAGCTCGCAGATCCATTCGCTGCCACGGCCGTCGAAGGCCACAACGGTGTCGCCGGGACGCGCGCGATTGACGACGACGAGGTGGTGGGACTCATCCGCGTCGAGCGTGAGTTCGGCGGGCTCAGCGGTCGGCGAGGTGCAGAAGGCGCGAAAGTCAGGCATGACGGCAAGGGAAAGCCCCGGGGGGGCGGGAGACAAGCCCGGGGCCGGAAAATCAAAAGGGCGCCGGGTGATTGGCCCGGCGCCCTTTTGACGACAAACGAGGGACCCACCCGATGGGTAACTAATTACCGGGCACGGCGCGGGCCGGGGCGGGACATTCAATCTTGTCCGGCGGGCTGGCCGCCGGAGTTGAAGGTTGGGTGCTGAAAGACGGGAGGCGGCCGAGGGCGGAATTCCCGATTGGCCGCCCGCTGCGCCCGGGGCCAGCAACTTGCGCCCATCATCTTCGCCCACTCGGGTGGAGAAAAATGCAGTTTACACCCCCGGGGGCGCTCCTAGCTTGCGCGAACGTCTCGTGGCCCGGGTGGCGGAATTGGCAGACGCTGCAGACTCAAAATCTGCCGACCGCAAGGTCATGTGGGTTCGACCCCCACCCCGGGCACCAGTTGGGTTCAGGCACGACCGGCTTCGGTCTGAAGCGGTTAGCGGGAACGAGGGGCGGGTGGGGGCGAAGCAGACAGCGGGGAGGTCGTAGGGCCTTGTCGCCCGTCAACGCTGACGATACTCTTCCCAGTTCGCTAGCCGGTACGTGCCGTCGCCGGTCGCTTCGACCAGCCCCTGGTCAATCAACAGCTGAAACCGATCTCTCCCTTTTTCTGCCGACCAAAAAAATTCTCGTGTCAGCTGGGTGGCGTCCGGCTTGACCTGCAATGGTATCGCGAGGGTGCGCTGACGATTCTGCAGCGATTGCAGCTGACGGTTCGCATCGCGCCACCGCAGCCAGGCTGGCGGCGTTAACACTATGCCATGATTATGAGCAAATTTTGTGAGCATGGCCTCCTGCGTCAACGCCTCCGGCGGACCGAACACCCCGATCCAGGTAGAGTAATCGCGGATCGGATCCCAAATGGCATTGGCGCGACGGGTCAGCTCGGTCGGCCCCAAGCCGGTTTGAGCTGCGGCTTCTAGATCAGAAAATTTGATTCGAAAATCCGCAAACGCGCGGATCTGACGTAGGTGCGGGAGGGTCAGCTCGACAAACGTCTCCGGCGGAAACGGCAGCGGGAATTTTGGTACGAAGGATGCGTCGGTTTTCATCGCTTCTAGGCGCGCGATCACCTCCACGGCGCGGCGCAGATCATTGGCTGGATCGGCTGTGCCGAGCCGGTGCGTTGGCAGCCACATCCAGTATGTATCCCATGATGGTCCGGTGCGCACATCCTGAATGAGTCGAAGCGCCGCCAGCATCACCGGCCCATTGCGCGGACCCCAAATCCCCTCCGTAATCTCTCTCAGGAGCTCGTCGGGGTCGCGGTCAGGATTCCACAGGAGCTGACCGGCAGCATACAGACTGAAGATGTTAGTCAGGTGGCAGGCCTCCATCTCCGACCAATAGGTGATCGGGTGGATGCGGTCAGCGCCCGCTTTGACCTGCCGGTAAAATTGTGCGAGCAGCTGAGCATTTACGTGCTGCGTGGGGATCTGATCCGATTCGATTTCGGCTGTGTGCCAGCCCCACACGCCGATTTCTAAGCCGTGCGCCTTTGCCGACGCGTGGAGCGCTTCGCGCCGACCCGGCGGATAAGTGTGCGGCATCGTGTTCTCGAGGAAAAGAACATCCTTAAATCCGTGCGCCAGTAGCTCCTGCATATAGGTCGTCTCCTCACCTGCATACCAGAAGTCTACGCCAAGTTTTACCTGAGGATTCAATACGCGAAACTTGTTTCGCAACAGGCCCATGTAGTTGAAGACATCCGCGCGATTTTTGAGATTACCGGGATCATAGAAGTGTGTGATCAAGAGATCCACATCAGGTGCCAGCTCGGCATAACCGTCGTAGTAGCGCTCGAAGGTCGAGCGCATGGCCGGGTCGTCATAGGCAGTTTTCCCCGCTGCTGGCGCGTAGGTGACCCCAGGGTCTACCCAGCCGAAATTGTTAAATTGTGCGGCCCAGACCCAGAGGGTGATCTCTTGTCCGTTCTCGCGAAGGGCATGGGTGAACATTCGCAGCCGGCCGTGATAGGCTTCGCGGGAACCGACCGCTGCATAATTTGCGACTGTGTCCATGAGTTGCGAACCGCTGAAGCCGAACCAGTCAAACATCTCGACGTAGGCCGCTACCTGCCGATCGCTATAGAGCCAGACGTTCATGCGCTTGTCGGCGTTGGGATTGTTGAAGACCCCTCGCACTAATTCCGGGCTCCAAGCGCACAGCGTCCATTCTCGCCGCGGGATCCACGGCCGCTCGGCTATCCGCACGTCGGGCAGTACCAGTCCAGGCGCGCGCTGTTCGCTCCGGATCACGAGGCGCTGCACAGCGCGCTTCAACCCGCGGTCTGTCCGGCCCGCGGCGATAATCACTGCATGGCCGTCGAGACGGCGGGTCTCGAGAGCGAAGCCCTCTGGGGAATCTGCCGGCACGGCGAGGTCGGCGGATAAGCCCAAGCCATTCGTGGATAAAATAATCGCTGGGGCCTCGGCCGGTACGGTGGCAAGATCCGCCACGACGCGTACGGGGGTGCCGAGGACTCTACTGATATATTCGGTCAGCCGGTCCGTCATGCGCCGCTCTAGGGGGGTCACCGGCCGCGCCACTACGTACGCTGGCTCACCAGCGTGGAATTCCACGGCCGCAACCCCGAGGTCGGCGCCCAGTAGCGCGATTGCCATGAGCATGCCCCGCCGCCGAAATTTTAAAATGAGGTGAAGCGTGACGGAGTGAAGAGGAAGCTCGTTCATAAAATAAAGAGGCCAGCAAAAAATAAAACCTGCCAGCTTCCGAGCCCGGAAATTACTGGCGGCAGAGAATTTTTTGCGACCGGCTTCAGTCTGAAGCAGTTAGCGGGAACGGGGGCGGGTGGGGGAGGCGCAGACCGCGGGGCGGTCACGGGTTTTGTCCCGGGGCGCTGCCAATCCTCCGGGCGTGGATCGAGGCCCCGCCAACACAATCAAACTTCCTGACCGCCCCTGAGCGGGTCCCGAAAACTGGGCCAGGTGGAGTGTTAGTCTTTGGCTTGGTTTGATGTGCTGACTTCGGTGGTGGTTGGCAATCCTAAGCGGAGGGACGGACCGGCTTGGCGGTCCGTCCTGGAGCT
>Ga0209499_1000162_pt1 | contig 49707 bp, 41 predicted proteins | sample C_130208_EF_Meta_FD_187306 | JGI IMG/M metagenome (GOLD analysis project Ga0209499, IMG submission 187306) | Freshwater microbial communities from Lake Croche, Canada to study carbon cycling - C_130208_EF_MetaG (SPAdes) (version 2) | ecosystem: Environmental > Aquatic > Freshwater > Lake...
TATTGCATTCATTTTATTTATTTTTTATGTTGTTTAAGTGATTGATTCTTCTTTTATTGATGCTGAATATCCCATTTGTTCAAGGTATTCTAACATACCTTCTACTTCATAAGTAGAATATTTAATGATTTCTTTTCCTTGTAACAAACCATTCAAGATGGTTATTGTGTATTGTTTTGTTGGCATAATTTATCTTTTTTAGATTGGATAAGAAATTCTTTAAATAGTTCATAGATTTCACCACCATCTTCAATCAATTCTCCTTTGTATTTAAACCCTTCTTCAGTTATTACTATAATAGGTTCATCTTTAATACTAAAGATGAAAGAGTTAAGGTCTGTTGTTATACCTTTTGCAATTAGTTTGTTTTCCATTTTATTTAAGTTTTAAAGTTTATGTAAATATTTTTCTCTACCACAATGTTTGCAAATAGTAGCACTACTTATGTTGGATGTTGGTTCAAAATAACATTCATCACTTTCTTTATTTACCTTTGATATTTCATCTTTTAATAATTCTTGTTTTACTTCTTTATAATACTTTAAATGACCTAATGGTGCTTCAAAAGGGTCATATCCTCTATCATCACATACTTCTTCCAAAACTTTAATTATTTCAGTTACTGCTATTAAAGCACATTGTGTAGATGCATGAACAGAACTAAATTCAGTGTACATTCTATATTTACTAACTAATTCTTGTGATTTTTCTATTGGTGTCTTGTTTTCCATTTTATTTAAGTTTTATTGATTTAGAATACAAAAATACATAAAATATTTAACTTAACAAGTTTATTTTTTAGGTTTGTATTAATTTAATACAAAAAAAAAGTATTAATATATATAATATTAATATTTATATGTTATGAAGATTTTAATAACGGAGAATCAATTAAGAAAAGTTCAGTTTAAGTATTTGGATTACTTATTTGATGGAATGCACGAGATTGAATCAGAAGATTATCCCGATTCCAGATTTTGGGAGAAAGATGGTAAGGTAATATTAGAATTGAGAAAATCAGGTCAGTTGAGAGTTTTATCCTCAATTTGGAACGATATTTCCAATATGTTTTCCTATGAATATAATCAAATACAACAACTTATAAAAGAATGGGCAGAACAACATTTAGAATTGCAAGAAATTACACCTTGTAGTTGTACCTCCTGCAGATGAAATGCGTCGGAACAACATTTAATAAAAAATAATAAATTACCATACAAATTTTTTATTAAATAAAAAACCCCTCTTTAAGTGAGGGGTTAGTTTTTAATTTAGTATCTTATTACTTTTTTTTAAGTTTTCCTCCACCCATAAGGGTTGGAGATTTGTGTAACCTTTTTTCAAATTTTTCTTTATACCTATCAATCCAAATTAAGTTTCCACTTTTGTATAAATAAAAAATTTCATAATCAGTAATTTTAGGAACATCTCTTAACTTATATATTAGATTATTATTTATACAAAAATCTTCAGCCGCCTTTTTTTTATTTTTAACTAATTCAGTATTCCATAATTTTTTTGGTTTACATTCAACCATATATTTATTTTCTATTATAAAATCAGGAAAATAATTTTTTATATTTTCATTATGTGTATATTGTATTTTGTAAGTGTTTAATTCTCCCGTCTCCCATTTCAACCCATATTTCTCAATTATATTTATCATATAAGATAATTCTAGTAAACTCCTAAAATACCAACCTTTATACCATCCTGACCAACCATTCCCCGAACCAAAAGGAGGTGTTTTACCAAACCAATAATTTTTATCTCCTTTACGGCCCATTTTTTGATTCACCAGTCAAAATTTTATCAATAATTTTTGGAACTTTCTTTTCTTGCCCGATAAGTCGTGCATTATCCAAAATTTCAGTTATGGTACAAGATTTCTCCTGTAACATAGGGAATAACTTAACCAAAGTTTTTACGCCAAGACCATCAATACCTGAAATATTATCTGACGTATCACCAACAAAAACTTTTGTTAATAACACATTTTGATGTGGAATATTAACTTTATCAAGTGATATCATATCACCTAATTTATAGTATTCTTTCTTAATAGGATAGTAAATTTGGACTCTTTCCGATATGAGCTGTGTAAAGTCCTTATCTCCTGAGAATATGGTTATATTCTCATCTAATGCAATCTTACAATATTGCGCTATTAAATCGTCAGCTTCATTATGGGGAACCTCAACCTGTCTAACAAATACTTCTTCCAAGTATTGTTTTACACGTCGTCTTTGGTGTAGGTAGGACTCCTCTTGGTCTTCACTCATCTCGTTTCTTCTTTGACCCTTATAGTTGGGGTATATCTCTTTTCTAACCGATGTATTGGTCTCACTGTCCCAACAAACGATTACCTTGTCGTAATTCTGTTCTTCTAAAAACTTCCGTATTGTATTAATGAAATGGTATATTCCTCCGATATGATTATTACCTGAGAACAAATCCCTAACCCCCTCATATCCGATTTTGTAGAGATTGTTCCCGTCAATTAAAAATGTTTTCACTTAACCATTTGTATGGTGATAAAATATTGTTTCTGATTAAGTATAGTTGTAAGTTATAGGTAAGTCAATTTTATTTTTTTTCTTTGTTATTATTGTCTTGAGTGGCATATTTAATACCCATAATTGTTCCCACAATTGAAAATGCGTTTGTTAGAAGTACACTAAACATATTACTCCAAGTTGAACCAATAATTTGCGTTTCCTTTCCCATCACAATTGCCATCCAATAAAGAGAAGTTGTTACAAGACCCACACCTATTATTACCGATAATGCACATTTAACTATTATTTTTATTAACTCACTTTGACTCTTTTTCATCACCACATCCAAGTCATTCAAAGCAGCATTCTTTTCTATTTCTATAGAATCTTTAAGTTTCTTTGAATTATCTAACTCTAATTTCAAATCTTTTGTTAGTGTTTCTATTTTATTTTTACTGATAACAGTTTCAGTTATATCAGTAGCAATTTTAATTACACTTATAACATTTCCTTTACTATCTAAAATGGGATTATACGTAGCTTGTAAATAAATAACACTACCATCCACTTTTTTTCTTTCTACCACACCTTCAAAAAACTTACCACTTCTTAAGGTATCCCAAAATATTTTATATTCATCTGACTTTGAATACTCATAACTAACAAAGATACTATGATGTCTCCCGACTATTTGATTTTTTTCGTTTGGTTTATATCCCATCGCTTGTAAAAACAGAGTGTTCGCATCTAAAATGAATCCATCAACATTAAAAGTAATACTTGCCGTACTTCTGTTAATCGCTTCTAATTGTTTTTTACTATTCGCAATTGCCGTAATGTCAGTAGCGACTTTCATTATTTTAGTAATCTTACCACTATCGTCAAAAATAGGATTGTATGTCGCTTGTAAGTTGATAAGGGTACCATCTTTTTTTATTCTTTCAAATTCCCCTGAATAATACTTACCACTTCTTAAAATGTCCCAAAACTTTTCATACTCCGATGACTTTGCATAATCTTTACATACAAAGATGCTATGGTGCTTACCAATAAGTTCATTATATTCATCAACTTTATACCCCATCGCCAACAAAAAAATGTCGTTTACACCCAAAATGATACCTCCTAGGTCAAAATAGATAATGGCATTACTTCTATTAATGCCTTCAAGCCGGCTTAATAGCTCTTCTTTAGATAAGTTTTTCATAGGTTAGTTATTCATATATAAATATGAAAAAATTTACAATAATAACATTAAATTAAAAAAAATAAACACTTAATAAAAAAAATAATTTTATTAAAAAACCCCTCTTTTAGTGAGGGGTTAATTTTATCTATATCCGCTAAAGTTTCTATTTCTCCATTTTGTATACTTGGTACAACCATCTCTACCTCTAAAAATTTTAATTAACAATAAAAGAATAAAAATAAATCCAACAAAAATACCAACCGCACCTAACATTGTTATTTGTTCTTGAACTTGATTTTTTTGTTTTCTTGCATCCCTTTTTTTCTGTCTAAATTCTCTTAACTTATCTCTTAAAAAATTTATAATATTTCCGTTTGATTGTCCTTGAGAAGAACAATATTCATCAGCCTTGTTAATTATTTCTTTTCCAATTGGGTTATTTAATAGTTTGGGAACATCAATACTTGATGGTGATGTTCCTTCTTGAGCATGCTGTTCTAACTCATTTGACGATACATTAATTTCGGGAGTTAAATCGTCTGGTTGGATTTCATCTTCCGATTCTATAATAACTCTCTTAATAAGTTTTGTTAGGTCGGATTCGGTTAATCTTATAATTTTTGCCATATTATTTTATTAATAAATATATGATTAAATAAAAAACCCCTCTTTAAGGGAGGGGTTAGTTTTTATTCTGTTATTTCTACTTCTTCCGATTCTTCAATGTTTATTTCACCATCACCTGAAAGTATTGCGTTCCAGTATTGTGAGTAATCTTTTTTGTATTTCTCCAAATCTTCTTTGGTATCTTGGATATATCCATTATGTACCGCAATTACCTTACCATCTTTATAACCCAAACCATTTACGTGGTTTTTAAGGATTGATACTTTTGTTCTGATAGCGTACGATACTGTTCTTCCGTTTTTAGTTGCGGTAATATGATTGATACCTGCGTTCTTTTGATTACCAAATAAGAATACCAATGATGATGCCAACCATAACGCCTCACCACCCTTCGCCTTAATTGTAGGTTGTCCAAATGGATTGTCTGGTAGCTCAACCCAGGGCTGATTGACCACAACCATTGAGTTATAATACGGATAATCTTCTTTCTTTGATTTGGTTATTCTTGAATGAACCCCCATACCAATCTTGTCCGCTAATGTTGCCGCATTATGTTGTTTGCCACCCTTACCGTCAAACGTCATTTTACATGGGATAGAACCAACCGAGTCCCATAAGAACAATAAGTTATATGGGACTTCCCCTTTTTCTTGAGCATCCAATACCTCATTAATAAAGTCAGTAACCTGCTCAATATAATCAAACGAATCATTAAAGATAAAATCCCCATCCCACTCTCCGTTCTCATTCTTTGTTGCTTGTAATCCTAACTCAACTGCGTGGTCCCAGCTCCATTTTTTTTCGGTGATAATTAACACAGGTAGATGTCCTTTCTTTTGAGCGTCTGCCGCCGCAAGTATCATTGCAGTTGTCTTACTACTATTACTATGTCCCAAGAACATATTGATACCACCCATTACAGGACCCGGTATTCCACAAGCATTATGGAACGCTTCACCACAATTATAGTAGTTAGTTTCTTTATATTTTGTTTTGGTTGAGAACTTGTCTTTTATATTACCAATCCCACCAATGTCTTTTTTCTTAATTCCTGCCATAAATTTAATGATTAAAAAAGGGTGAGGTTTATCCCCACCCTTAAAGTTTTATTTTAATTAGAATGGTAAATCACCTGATGTTTCTTCGTCCATCTGAGGGTCTCCACCCAACATAACTTCCGATGTAGAACTATCACCAAATACATAACCACCTTTATCACTATCCCATCTTGGAGTTTCTCCACGGGCAATCGCCTCAAGATAGTCAGTTTGTTTTTTAGAATAAACATCTCTCCATGTTAACTCATCCTTAACCCACTCATCAGCCTGAGCCTTTTCAGTGTGTACAGGACTTGGGTCATCATACATAACCGTTTGGATAATTGTATAATCCTTACCTTTTGGTGTTTTTGCTTTAGCCAATTCAATGATTAAATCTCTACCTTTTTCAGGGTCGGTAACATCACCTTTAGCTCTCCAAATAGGAATAATTTTATCAAGAACGCCTTCGTTCTTATAGTTGTGCTTGAAACGCCAGAACTTAACACCTTCTTCAGGTTTATCTCTGTCAATAACTTTAACAATATAAAACTTACGCGACCTATATTGACTCGCCAATTGTTTATCCGACTCTTTACCTGTGGATATTAATTCTTCGTAAACTTCATTGAGGGGTGAACGTTCATTGTCGTTCTTTGCTGGGTCGTAGATTTTGTTCCATTGACCGCCTACTTGTACTTCGTGGAACCACGCTTCTACAAATGGGGAACTACCATCTTTGGTTGGGAGAATTCTAATTCTCTTCTGTGCTGAATTTTGATTTTGTGGAAGGATTGCCGCGAAGTATTTCTTCATACGCTCTTCCTGTGACATTTTGCCACTGCCTGAACCGCTTGACTGTTTTGATTTCTCGTACTGTGCAAGGACTGAATCTAGTGTTGACATCATAACTTAAGTTTTATTTAATTTTTATTAATAACTAAATATAAACCCAAATTATCCGTTTGTCAAATTAAATCCCGAAGTTTTTGTTAGGTCCAGGTACAAATGATGTTCTAAGGTCTGATGGTGAAAAGTTCTCAACATCATCAGTAGTTAAAATATATTCATTCTTACCTGACTTTTGCATATCTTGTTCCTTATCAACAAAAAAATCTGTCAACTTTTGATTGTAAGGTCCTGAATCTAAACTTCTTAACTCAAGTTTTTCTTGTGGAGTTTTTGGACGACTTTTCTCAACCGCCGCCTCTAATGAGTTAATTTTATTAACCAAATTATCCATCTCACCTAATTTAGATTCTAATCTTTCTATGTGAGCAAATAATTCTTCAAAGTAATCATCTTGTTTTTGACTAGCATTTTTTTGACTGGTAACTAAATCAGTAATATCCAATTCTTCTGTACCCGATTCATCACCACCTTCGGTTTCATCACCTTTAGGTTCATCACCAATCTTTTCAACATCAGGGTCATTTGCAATATCAACAGGTGCTGGTGCTCCTCCCGCATCAGGTGTTGCTGGTGGTGCCGCATCTCCTGCCGGTGGTGGAGGTGTTCCTAATCCTGTTGGGGGTGGTACATCTCCTCCTGGTGGTGGTACATCAGTGGCAGCATCTTGCTCCATAATGTATTTATTGATACTACGGTATCTATTTAATTCTTCTATAATTTTTTTATCTACTGACATATGTTAACCATTTAATAATTGTTTAACTCCTTTTGAAGTTTCAACTTGTACTCTTTTATTTGCTGACATCATATGGTCTACTCTTTCAATCAAACCATCTTTCATTCTAACAGTATAACAATCTCCTGTTTCTAAATCACAAACTTCCTTAAAACCGTTACCAGTTTCTTTTTCTGTATACCTTCCTTTTTTATTAAGGTACGTATCTAATGTGTTTTTTATATCCATATTGTTTTTATTATAAATATCATCATTTAGTTAAAATCTCTATAAACCTAACAATTCCGCCAATTTTAAAGCATCTGTAACTTCTTTTAATTTTTTTGAATAATCATCTGGAAGATTATTTTTATAATTATCAAAATAATCTTTATTCCAACTTTTATTCCATTTTGTAAACCAAGCCTGTAAAAAACTTTCTGGGTTATTTCTATTTATCGTACTATCTATAGATATTTTTCCCCATCTAGCTTTCATCAATAAAAACATATCTTGTTTATCCTTAAACACTGCAAAAGGTATTGATACTCCGTTAGTAATTTCACATAAATATTGTGATTGAAAATATTTAATACTCTCACCAGGCCATTTAACTAATTCCGCTTTATCATTATAAAATGTTAAAAATGTCGCACTATAATTATTATTCCAACAATTAAAAACACTACCATTATACGAACCTAAATAAACTGTAACAAAACTTAATAATCTAGCAACAACATCATTACCTCCTGTTGCACTTACGTATGTTTTAATATCACTAACCATATCCGACACAGACAGTGTTGTTGCCGATTGTGTTGCCGGTGAGTATTTTTCATAGGCATTAATACCTGATAACCAATTAGAGCAATTACTTGATATATCAATTTCATATGTATTATCTAAAGTGACATTACTTTTGTTATTAATTGTATTAATAGCTCCTGTTGTCTGTGTTTTTGTTTTTAACTTTTCAGCAAATTCAGTTAAAATTTTTTTTGTTAGAATTTGCATATAATTTATATTGTCATCAAAACTAAAAACACTTTGTCTAACACCCCCAAATGTTGTTTCAAAACTTCCAGGTGAGATAGTATGTTTAACCTCAGTTATCATGTATGGCCCATAAAACATAGGAACATGTCTTAAATTAAAATACATCGTAGGTTGTATCATAGCGTTACCCATACATCTAACCTGTGATGTATATGACCTTGATTTATAAAAATCCCATAATCCCGCATTTTGAGTAGAACCTTTTTTACCATTAACTTGATTAATTGTGTAATCAATATTTTTTAAGGATTCATCAGTTTCTTTGCCCATATCTTGAGACACATTAAAATGATAAAAAATATTTTGATTTCTTATTCCAATATCAACATTAAATCCAACTACTTTGTTAACTTGTGCCCAATTCGTATTACTATCATACGTTTCCCTTAATGGAACAGTACTTGGTCTTTCAAAATGAAATGAGTCTGAATTATATCTATTCATTTCATTTTTAGATGTGTCAGTATGTTGGCTCCCTATACTTGTATACATACACACCATTTTTGGTGAAGATTCTCTTGTATCAACATTCAAAAAAGTACCAAATAAATTATTACCAAAAGCCAAAATTGGCTCGCTTTGAGGTATTGCATTTTTCTTAACCTCCTTAACATTATAAAAATTAACAAAAGCAGGTTGCATTGATACGTAAAAATTATGTTCAGTAATAATTGACCCTAATACTCCAAGTACTGTGGCCCCTTCACTAATGCTATTTAAACTTAAATATTTTCTTACAACATATGGGTCAATAAAAATTTTATTTCTTATATTTCTACTAGCTCTATCTAAAAATAAAAAATCATCTAACATTGTTTTTTGTGAAAATTCATACCCTGAAATCCATCTGTCATTTAATCCTTTAAATGAATCCCATAAAGTATATTGAAGTTGCTCTGATTGAACCGCCCTATCTGTAGGTTTTTGAGGTTGTTCTGTTATTGTTGGTAATGTTTTTTGTAATTGCGTAAATAACGAATTAAAAACTAAATCGCTAAATTTTTTATTATTTAATAAAAATTGATTTATTGCCGCAGTAAATTTAGTTTTATTAAATGTTGGGTCAATCTTCTTTTGTGTTGAATATATTTTTATAATTGGTGCCAATATTTTAACTGAATCTGGTGTAAATTCAATATTCATATCAATAAAAAAATCAGTAATTGTTGAACCCGTGTTTGTATATTTAATACCATCTTCATCTGAAAATCCAACATATAAAGATAGATTGTTCCATGCTTGGCTATTTGAACTTATAAAAGAACTTAAAGGGACTGATGATGTAGTACTACTTGGTAGGCTACCAATAACATATGGGTTGAAAGTTATTTTATCCTCAATTTGATTAACAGTTGAATAACTATCAAATAATTTTCTATCATACCCTGACGGATTACCATATTTTAATACAACATCATATTCTAAAAAGTTTTGAATCACATTCAACGCATTACTAAATTGACTTGTTTGGACTTGAGTATTAAAATCATCTGAAGACGAATAAGATTTTACTTGATTAATCGTTAATAAATTAATCATTAATGCTTGAAAGTTTTTATTTTTAGCATCAACATCTTTAGGAAGTTTATCTATTATAACTTTAGTCATTGTGTTATTAGCTTTTTGATTAACTTCATAGTCATACATTGATTTTGAAAATTTTAAAAACTCATCTTCCATAACATCTAAAATTGATTTTTCAAATGTAGAAAATATTTCCTCTATATTAGTATAATCATTGTCTACTCCTCTGATTGAAAATGATTCTTGTTCTGACATACCTGAATATATTTTTTTCATGTACTTTGTCGGTGATGGTATTGTTAAATTTGAATTATCAAAATACCCATAGTTAGGTAAAGACCAAAATGTTCTAACAGAACCGTTAAATACCGCAGGATTTGATGGAATGTTTATTAAAACATTACCATTGTTGTCAAAACATTCGTTTAATGTCTGATTAAAATTACTACCAAATGACGGCACCACATAGTCTTTTTGTTTTCTAGAATCCTGTATAGTACAACTCCATGTCTTTAATCTCAAAGATTGATTAGTAGATAAATTTTTATCAAAAGATGACAATGAATTTGTATTAAACACTAAGGTAAATCCACTGTTAGTATTTAATTTATTTTGAATATCTGTATCAGTATAACCATCAAATAAATTATAACCTCTAAAAAAAACATTAAAATCATTAATTAATTTAGGATAAAATCCCAAATTAATTTGTGTTAAGTTTGTAGCACCAACAGTTGTTGAAGTCTCTAACGGGACTAATTGAGTTGTTCCATTTATAGTTAAACTATATGATTTGTTTATATTTTGTGTTATAGGGTCAAAATTTTTAACATAATCAAAATCTTTGAATACGTTTTGTAAAATATCAATTCCTGTATTAACAAACGTCTTATACCGATACCAAATACTTCCGTATTTTAATACCCAAGCATATGGTATTTTATGAATGGCACCAAATTTCTTAAATGTTGCAAAAATATAATCCAAGTCTAATGAAGATGTACCATTATATGTTTTATATTTTTCTCTTAAAGTAGCCAATGGTAAACTCTGTAAAAACAAAAAAGCAGAACTCGCGTATGGAAAAGAATTACCTGATAACCAATTATTAACCCCTTGTTGTATTGAATTTACAAAATATGGTGTATTTAATATTGATGTTGTTTGAACATCTAAAACATTACCACTATATGTTTTAAAAAATAAACTTCCTTCTGTTGGTAATTGGTTTTTAACATTATCGTTAATTCTATCTAAATAAAATTGTTTTAAATTAGTAGGATTGGGTTCTGGTTTAGTAACACTATAAAAATTAAAATTAGTTATTGGTCTTGTTTCTTTTACGCTAGTTTGTGGGGCAAAATTAGCAATCATTTTTTTATCATCGTTCACCAACAAAGTTTTTGTTGTGTTATACATGTCAGTAGGTGATGAAGTTTTACCATCAGCCAAATTGGTTTTAAACCAATCGGTTATACCACTAAAAGGTATTGTGTCGGTTATATCAGTAGTATTACTATTTTGTGTAGATAAATAATCTTTTAATTTATTCATCTGTGTTGGTTCAGGTGAAACGATATTTATACCAGGAGTAATGTATGTTTTATCTAAAATACTAAAACTATTATCAACTTCAGACTGAATATAGGGTGTTACAAAAATATCTCTTATATATTTTTGCCAACTTTCTCCCACCCCACCTAAAGAAATATTCTTCATAGTGCTAATAAAATTATTAGAGTTAAAACCAAATTCTTTAAGTGTTTTTATTAAATCAGGCGAGTCTTGAGACAAAGAATTTTTTATATTAATTGCTTCAGTCTCAGCAACAAGATTACTAACACTATTTTCAGTACCAGGCCTCATTAATCTTTGATAATTTGAATATAAATAAATTCTCTCCCAAATTTCGTATAAAAATCTAACGGTTTGTTTGTTTGAATAAATAATATTATCTGTTGGGAAATCTAACGCATTTATTGAAACTCTGTTAGTAACTTGAGCGGAGTTTACCGATTGTCCTAAATTTTGAGTATAACTTGTGTTAATTGTTCTCGCCTTTATAAATTCTTCAACAAACTCTATTTCAGGCCAAATATTATACATAAAACCTTTTGTTTGTTGAATATACCTAGGGTCTCCGGGGTACGCCAAAGCAAATGGTTCATCATTACCTCCATTCCTTTGAACGAAAAATTGTGGCCAAGGATAAACCGGTATTAAATTACTCCCATCTTTTTGAACTGAATCTTTTGAATCTGTAGATATCACACTTTTATTGGAATCAAGAATTGCACCTCTTCTATTAGGGTCTTCTCTAACATTCCACGCTTGATTGTGAACATCAGATAACAATCGTAAAAACGCCTCACTACTTGCAAGTATAACAGCAATTACATTTATCAATAATGGTTTAAATCCCAAACCTTCTTTTTTGTCTTCTAATCTACTTGATAATTTTTCACTTAATAAGTTTGTTTTTTCATCTGATTTACTTGTTAAAATATTTTTAATATTAGTAATACAATTATCAAAAGAATTTTCTCCTTCAAAAAAATACCAATATTGAACAGGATTTCCGTTAATATATATAACATTATTAAATTGAGAATCTAAATCTTGCTGAAATGTTAAGTAATCACTGTAGTTTTCTGGTGCGTTTGGGTCTTTTCCTGTTCTTTGTTTATAAGATTTACTTACATCTACATCATTTTTAGAAAATGTTTTAAGATATATCTTATCATATGTAATAGGATTACTAATATCACCATATGTTGGGTTATTTTTTAATTCTAAATTTTTTGTTTCAATAATTTTTTTTAACTCGTCTTCAACCGCTTTAACCTCACTTTTTTCAAACACTTCTTTTTTAAAGGTGTATACTTTTATATTATTCGTACTAATGTAAAAATTATTATTATCAATATATTTCCCAAACCATGATTCTGAAAGATAACCATAAACTTCTTTTTTATATTCATCCAAAGAATTAGAATAGTTAGTAGCATCTGTTATTATAGATAAATCACCATCACTAAATGTATGTGTAATATATGCTTCAATATTTTCTAATCTAGTTACAAGTTCTTGTACGGTTAATTCAGGAAAATCATCATCAATCAATCCTTTAGCCTTATATTCTGAATAAACCTCATGTATTTTTTGTTTACCTTTTGAAGTATTAATATTAGTAACATCACTTTTAGTTGTGTTGCCGGCAGTTATACTTGAAGATTGCGCAGAACTATCATTAGTTTGATTAACCGTGTATTGTTTCTCATACATATATGGAACTGAAAATAGGTCTCTAATAGGGATGTTAGTCAAAACATTAAAAGTATATGGTAATAAAATAAGAGAAACTTTAAAATTACCTGACTCAGTATCAAATCTAGCATTAAATGACCTTAAAAATAACTGATAAGTAATTGCTTTACCAAAATATCCTTTTACCGTTAAATGAAATATAGGATATGGGTAATTAAAAAAAGCTGCGTATGGTGAATTTTCACCTTGTTCAAATAATGCTCTCCCTCTAATGTCATCCATTTCAATAGAAACTGTCGCAATCCCTGCCTGTTTTAATTCAATATTTATTGAACTAATTAACAATAATTCACTATCAACAATATTAGTATTATCTTGGCTAACAAAAGTTTGATTCTTCTCTACAGTATTATCAATCTTAATTCCCGTTAATGAGTTTGTATACTCATTTGTTAAATAAGACTTATTTCCTGGTTTTAAAAAATTTATTGTGGCAATTGATATTTTTTGATTCTCAAAATTACCTTGATTATTTAAATTTAATCTTGTTCTTGGTATTAAAGAGGCCTCTAAATTAGCATACATTACAAGATTTTCATGTTTAACCAATCTTTCACTGACAACTCCGTCACTACTAATAACTTTATTTGGGTCAACCAAAACAATATTATCGTAATCTAACTCAACATAAACATTATCGTCATTATCTACCATAATAGAAAAAATAATTTTTTAAATTTGCCTCATAATCTTGGATTGAGGAAGTTAATGGAAAGGGTACAATTAATAAACCACCATCAGGTATATTCCATTCTAACCCACCATATTCAGGATTCGCTAATAATATTAACCAACCAAAATAAGGACTACCATAATATTCTTGACTAATTTTATCAAGACGACTAACATTTTTTTTATAAAAATATTTTTTGTCCGATGGTTTGCCAGGTACCTTAGCAAACGGTACAACTGTTTGTTCCCCATTAATTACAAAATTAACGTATCTATTAAAATATAAATTACTCATTAGTTAAATTTAGTTTTACCGTTGAAAACGTTATTATTGGTATTAGAATTACCATCTTTATATAAATTTTTTAGTCTTTCTTCTTGTAATGGGGTACCTCCAATATAGTTTGTAAATAAAAACTTCCTTGTCTTTCCTTTAACAAATGCGTTCCATTCTTTATAATTTTTATTATATTCAGTTTCAATTTTATTCAAAAAGAATTCTTGTTCTAACTTATATTCAGTATCATAAACAATTTTTCTTCCTGAATAAAATAAATCAAAGACCGTTAAAGGAGTAAATCCATTATAATTTTCATTAGCAATATCACTGGTAATAACATTACTCCTAAAAGAATTATAACTTGTTTCATTTAAAAGTATATTACTCATCCCTGTAAAAAATCTTTTCTCGGAATTTGTACAAATATCACAATTAGGATAAATAAAATCAGGATTATAAACAAGATTTATATCATCAAAATCAAAATTATATTTAATTAAGTTATTGGTTAAATAATTAACATAGAATGTAAATAATTTTGTACTACCCGAACTATAATCGTTTACTAATTCATCGTAAGTGTTAGCAGCATTAGAACCCGTCTGTACTTCAGTTGTTGCGGTTAAATTAAATATTTGAGCACTCTGATTAGATTTAATATAACCATCTGTTAGTGTATCAACTAAATCCAATTTGGCCATAACACCTACAAGATTTTGTTGGTTTTGTACCAATTCTTGAATTACTTGACTTAATGAAGTAATTAATTTTTCTTTTGCAGAATTAACCTCATTTATTAAGTTAGTTTTAATAACATTAATTACTTTTTTCTTCGGAAAATTATACCTAAATAAAGTCGCAATAAATCTATTTCCGTCATCAGTTTTACTGTTAACTCTTTGTATATCATCAATAATATTATCAAATAAATCGTTAATATTTTGTTGTATATTATCTGGTTTACCATATATAAACATAGTAAATGGTGATGTAAATTCTCTAGCATTACCTTGTGAATATTTTCTTTCTAAAGAAAAAAGAGTAAATAACGGTATATTATATTGAGATATAATTTCTTTGGACTTATTAAAAAACGAATTAAGGTACGATTGTCCTGCATCATAATAGGAATCCATTATTTTCTGATACGTCGTGGTTCCACTGATACCCGTATTATCCACAAATCTTTCTTGTATAATACCTATAGTATTTCCTCCTTCATTTTCAAGTTCGTTATTTAAGTTATTAATACCAACAACATAATCAGAATTATCTAAAATCGCTTTAACTAAATCATTATCTATCTGTTGATAAGAATCGTCTGTAGCATCTGCCCTCTCATCATACATTTCTGTATTTGCATAATAATTAAATGACAAAGCATTTTGTAATTTATCAATAGGACCTTTTAATCCCTCACCACCTATTATTTCAAAATTTAAACTAATTTTTGCAATCATTGGTTGAACCCCAATACCTTCAGGATTCATATCTAATAACAATGGGTCATATGTGATATTCATATTTTGTGGTATAATCTTAGTATTGTAAAAATCCCCGATTCTTAACACTAACACAGGTGGAGCACCAAACGCAGTATTTCTAGCATCATTATAAACATCCTTACCATCTTTGTCTTTTGATGGTATTGTATCTCCAGGTCTCATGCATTGTTGTAAAAATGTTAATCTAGAATTTAATCCTTCAGGTGTTATAGAATGAAATGCGGGATTAAAAAACTTTAATTTGTCTTGTAATTTACTATAAATCATACTGTCATTTTCCTTTAACACTTCAAAATAATCACACTCAGATAATAATTTTCTTAAAACTTCTTTACTAATACCTTCTTTAATTCTTTGTTGGGTTGTTATTGTATCTGCTTGTGGTGTGGAAGTCCAATATTCCGGGGTTCCTTCTTTTCCAGGACTAGTATTTTCTTTTGTTGTACTAACTGTTTGTTTTGGGTCTGGTGTACTATAAGTTATACCTGAAATAACTACTCTTCTACACGCCATTGCATTTACTGAATATCTTTTTTCAAATAAGGTCGCATTATTTGATAATTTAGTACAATCAATACTATCTACAGGAAATCCTGAATTTGCCATAGTAGTTGCGGTATAATCTTCCCCCATTGCACCACCATTCACAATTTTTAATTGTCCATTCTGAATGTATTGAGATAAAAAACTATCTCCCGATAAGTAATTTACAACAGAATTAATTCTTCTTGCGGATAAATTAACATTATATTGATTTGAAGCCACTGCAGATGCACTACCAACCAAAGTAATTATAACCAATGGTTGTGTGGTAGAATCAGGATTTTGTTTAAAATCATTAAAATATTTTTCAATATCTCTATATAAGGCATTTGTTTGTTCGTAGTTATACGTTATCGCAGAATAAAAAAATGTTCTTACCGCATCTTTTAATTTATCAGTGGGCGCTTTCGCACTATATGAATTAATATTTTGTATGTAAGAGTTATATAATGTATTCCAATTACTTGTAGATGTTGTTGCGTAAGTATTAGGGTTTGGGGTATCATTATCAAAATAATAACCATATCCTTCATAATTTTTTAAGTTAGGAACACTTATGGGTGTAACTATAGTATTTGTAACATCTTTAGTAGTTGGTAGTTCTCCCGCCACCGCAGCAACATATTCCACTTTCGGATTGTTCTTTTTGATAGTTTCTTGTAAAACAAATAACTCATTTGGACTAATTTGATTCCATCTTCTAGCCAACTCATATATATCATATTTCAAACATCCCGCAATAAAAGATTCTATAATATTATCCGCATTTGGATTGTTTTGCAATTCCTTATTTGCAATAACATTTAATATTGATGGGTGGTCAACAATTATTTTCCAACTTAATTGTCCTGACCTTTTTGTACTTGTATAGGTATAAACAGGTTCGGGTCTCCCAAGAAAATCTTGTCCTTTAAATGTTGGTGATACCGTTTCACTAAAACTAATATCATATGGCGGAAACCACATAATACGGCCCCCATTAGGACCTATTTCACATGCGGGTAAATCTGAAACCGAAACACCTGTTCTTTTTGAGCTCGCCCAAGCCAAGTTTTCTAAAGAAAACATATATTTTTTAACTTTCCCATCAACAATATTTGTTGAACCAGGTCCTTTGGTCGGAGCAATATTAAGATTAAAAGTGTTATCTAAAACAGAATATGTATATTTTCTTAGATTACCATCAGTTTTTTGTAAATCAGAATACTGATAATAAGGGGTGTCTTTAGCAAATACTCTACAATAAACATTAGTACCACTATACACTGATTTTGCAGGGTTAATATACCCTTGAATTTTTGAACCTTTAGTTATTTCTTTATACCCATCATGAAACACTTTACTCAACTGATTTATCGCATTTCCAGCGTGTGAAAATCTTCTAGTACTTCTAGGTGTTGAGTCAATTATTCTTTGAGTATTATCTAATATTGAACCTTGTTTAAATGTAAAATTATCAGTTAAAAAAATTGATGTTATTTTTGATGAGAAATTATTTCTTGTATAGTTTTTAGATAAGTCTCCCCCAATCATTGCTTCTTTTCCAACAACGTTATATTTTGGTGAAGTCCAAACTAGTCCTCCCGTTTCCCCCCTCACTTCATCACTTGTAATAGCCAATCCCCCTAAACCAATTTTATAATTATCATCAATAAGATTACCTTCAAAGGTTTTATATAATTTGTCAGGACCATAAACCGATGATTGCATTTCTCTACCCCAAGGGTCAATAGGCACATCACCAGCAGGTGAATTAATATAAGAAGCATCTAATTGTTTTGTACCAACATAATATCCCCCTTTAGTTGGGTTGTCTATTGATTGATTAATTTTATCTCTAATCTCGCCAAAAATAGATTTATCATAATCAGGTGCATATCTATTAAACCCTAAATTATAATATAATTGTGATTTTTGACCTTGTCCTGTATTATCAAGAAATAATTGAGACGGTGATGGTCTTGAATAAAATCTACCTATTAATTTACTTGTACTGCTACTTGATTTAGGATTACCATTGTCATCATATGATAATCTTGGGTCTTTTCCTCCGTTAAATGCTTTTGATATCTGCCCAAATAAACTTAAATTATGGTCGTCGGCCGTAAAATAATCACCGGGTATTACAGATGCTGGATAATAAGCACCCCCCAATCTGGCAATAAAATCAGCCGCCCTAAAAACATAATTACTTGGTCTTGAGATAGTCCAATTCTTTTCAATTAGTGGTGTCTTTCCTTGTAAAATTTGTATCGTTGTTAGTGGATTACCAACAGCATTTAATAAATTAACTCTACCTACTGAGTTTCTATAAATCTCTCTAGCAATTCTATCTTCAAAATCTTTTTTAAGTTGTTTTGCCCCTAATTGAGCAATATATGAATCTTGTGATAAAATTCCATTATCTCCAACCGCATCATCATTATTTAGTAAAATTTCATATGGAGTATATGTTGATGGTATAAAACTTAGTGGGTCCGAATACTGTTGAAAAGTCGGTATTGATTGAATATTATTAATTGAAATTAAATCTGTTGGTGTTAAAGAACCGTATTTATTTAAAGACGGTATTAAACTTTCAGTATTTAAACTTAATCTCGGTAATTTAGCATCACTGTAGTCATATGGTCCAGCACCTGAACGAGTATTAGATAGTCCTCCTACGTTAATATTTTTATCATACCCACCATCAGGACCATAAAGATTTAATGGATATAAAATATCCGCAAATGGGTCATTAGCAATAAGATTATCAGGTGAGTCAATAACAGATGAAACTGTTTGCACTATCTCTTGTACAATATTTGTTATAGATGGTGGCGAATAAACACCAGGAACTGTATATGGTGATAAGTTCTTTGTTAAACATCTATTCCTAAAAGCTTCTGTTGATGAAAAATCTAAACTGCTTGGCATTTATAATACTTTTATAATAAATAGATTGTTAATTGTTTTTTAAACATTATAACCATAGTTACCCGTACCTTCCATTATTTTTTGATTTATAACATGATTAACAATTTTTCTTTGTAAGTCTCCAATAAATTGAGGATTATTTAATGCAGCTTCTAAATTTGGCATATTAGGTACATTTATAGTTATATCTCCCTTTATATCATCAAATTTATGGTTTACATCTTTGGTAACCGTCTCAGTTTTAATAACATTAGATACATTAGTGATTGCTGGCGGTATAACATTAGATATTGGTGTAGTAGTTACAGGTGGTTTAACATTAGTAACGCTTCCTTCATTAACAGGTGTAATAACTTTATTAATAGTACTATATAATCCTTTATTACTTTCATTTAAATTAGCAATTAATGAACTTGGATTATATATTTTATTTATATCATTAAAAAGTTCTGTCGTTTTTTTAGTTGTTGAAATAATATCTTCCTTTACTTTTATTGATGTTTCTCCCTCAGGTTTAACATTATTTAAATAATCAGGTAATTTTATTGTTGGATTTAATATTGGGGGTACGGTAGTTAGTTTTTCAACAAATGTTTGAGACTGATTTTTACCTAATAGATTTTTAATCTCATCGGTCATTTTTAACTCAGTAGTTGGTGTTTGATTAACTTGATTATTATCTATGTTAGTAATATTAGAAATTCCTTTAGTGAAATCATCACTCAATTTTACATTTGCAGATAATATCTGCGTTTTAATTTCACCGTCTTTTTCAATATTTTTATTACTTAAATCCGCAGAAGAAACTTGAGAGTTAAAACCTTTATCTAAAGTTTCATTCATTTTATTAAAATTACCCAAAAAGTCATTTTCAAATTTTAAAATTTTAGATTGTTCAGTATCAACCGTTTTAATTTCTTTTTCAATTGATTGTTCTTTTGGTCTTAAAGGTACCTTAATATCGTAAGGTTTTTCAGTTTGTTTTAATATATTAAAAGAGGGCTCCGTTTTTTCTTTTTTAGGTTCCTCGGGTAACACCATTGGGGTTCTAAAATCTTTCACCTCATTTATAATATTATTTTCATTTCTTATTATTTTAGAAATTAATGATGTTTCATCCTCTCCACCAATTTTAGGCGTTGTGAATTTTATTGTAGGTTCAGGTAATGGTGGGGATACAGGAGTTATTGTTTTTTCTTTTCCAACTAAATCTTTAATTCTATCTAACGCACCAAACTTCTCTAAGTAAGGTAACATCATCTTTAAACTATCATCACTTTTAACACCAGGTACAATACCTTTTTCTTTTTCTTCCTCTTTTGGTCTTAAAGGAGGGTTAATATTATAAGGAGTTTCTTTAGGTAAAACAGGAGTTAAAGAAAATAAACTAGGTTCTTTTTTAGATTCTACACTTGATACCGTTGAAGTTTTAAATTCTTTTACTTCATTTCTAATATTTTCCTCATTTCTTATTAATTCAGAAATTAATGTTTTTTCATCTTCTCCGCCAATCTTAGGCATTGTGAATTTTATTGTTGGTTCAGGTACTGGTGGAGGTGTTGCGGTAACAACAGAATTTTTTTCAGGTTGTATTGGTCCTATAAATGGTTTTTGTATTGCCCCTTTTAATTCGTTAGGAGTTGTATAAGAAATTGGTGGTTTAATTGTTTCTGTTAATTTAGTATTTACAATTTCTTTTTTAACAATTTCAACAGTTTTTGGTGATTCAACTTTTGTTCCTTTATTTTCAACAGTTTCTTCTTTAGGTTTTAAAGGAGCGTTAACATCATAAGGTTTTTCCGTAGTTGAGGGTAATAAAAACATATTTGTTTCTTTCTTAGTCTCCTCAGGTAATACCATTGGTATTCTTGAATCTTTTACCTCATTTATAATATTATTTTCATTTTTTACAATTTCAGAAATTAACGATGTTTCATCCTCTCCCCCAATTTTAGGTTTTACAACATTTATAATAGGTTCAGGTGTTGGTGGGGGTGTCGCGGTAATAACGGATGTTTTTTCAGGTTGTACAGGTCCTATAAAAGGTTTTTGTACCGCCCCTTTTAATTCGTTAGGAGTTGTATAAGAAGTAGGTACCGATATTGTATTTTTTTGTGTAGAAGATTCTTCTTTTTTAACTTCAGCCTTTGTTACTACGTTTGTATTTGATTTTTGAGATTCGGTGATGGCATTACCAATTGTACTTTCCATTTTACCAACACTATTAGTTATCTGTAACCCTAATCCCGCCTTATCACCATATAAAGTCATTTTTATTGTTCCAGGATTCTCAAATTTAGATAATGCATTACCAAATCCTAAAGCACTACCCGTACTTATAATACTAACCCAATCTATGCTTGTGGATGGTACTGAACTTTGTTGAATCTTAGAAGTAGAAAGATTATTAATATTATCATCAATTTCTTTAAACAGTTTAGATAAATTGGTAAGTGACTGTTGTTGTGTTGATAAAGAATTATTAGTTGTTGGTGTGACTCCAACATTATTTGTTTGTGGTGTTGTAATTCTTTGTATTAGTGTTGGTGTATTTGTTGTTGATTGTGATGGTATTTGATAGTTAGCATTAGTTACAGGAAGAGTATTACTTGCCGTAGGTATTGTTATCGTTGACGATGATGGAGGTGCTGGTTGTGACGATACCGTATAATTAGCATTAGTTACAGGAAGAGTATTACTTGCCGGAGGTATTGTTATCGTTGGTGGAGGTGCTGGTTGTGATGATGAAGGTGTAATAGGATAATTAGAATTAGTAGTTGGGGTGTAGTTTGAATTAGTTACTACTGTAGTATTTGGCGTTGTATTTGAATTTGATAAAATAATACCAAATTTGTTTGTCACCGTTGTAACCATATTAGTAATACTATTTACTAAATCATCATATTTGTGAGTTTCAGAATATTTACCACTTTTTACACCTTCTTCTGATATTCTGTTAGAGAACTCAGCAATCTTTTTAGACGCATTTCCAAAATCAGTAACCAAGTCATTAAATGAACCTTTTAAATTATTAAATATTTTTTTAGTATCGGTTTCCCCATTTTGTAAAGCATTAACAAACCCTCCAAGAGTATTCTCAGCAACTTTTTCTGCTTTACTAATGGCTGGTTTTACATCAATATAACCTTTCTTATTTTCTACCATACCATAAGCAGCACCCACACCTTTTATTACAGGGTCAACTCTTTCGTAAATTCCTTTTTGTATCTTTTGAAAAGATGTTGATGCTGCCATTGCTGTAGGGACTACCCCTTCTCTAGCCTTTAAACTATTGTTGATATTAGAAAGATAATTATTAGCCTCAATTTGTAATTCAGTGGGACTTTTACCTTTATCCCCCTCCATTTTTTTGAGTCTCTCTTTATCGGCTTTAGTTAACTCTTCAACCGCCTTTAACGTTGGTTCACCAGATTCGTCCAATAAATTAACGACATATTTACCTTCAAATTGTGTACCTTTTTCACCAATTTGTGCCATATGTGCAACTAATTGTTTATCTTCTTCTGTTGCAAAATCAGATGAGAATTTAATTTTACTCATCTTTCTATCCATATCAGCAAAATTAACTGCCATTTGAGCAGCTTCTTTTGCACCCATTCCCATTGCCTCAGCAATTTTTCTTAATCTACCTTGTTCGTTTGGCAATATCCTTATAGCTTGTTGTTTTTCATCAAAATATGTTAGAGACCCAAGCATTTCTTCCATGGATTTTTGTAACTCTTCAGGATGATTTCTACCCATATCCATTAACTTATATGGGTCTAGTAAACTAGTTACATTAACACCTAACCTCTGCATATCAGCGGCCATTTGTATTGCATCTTCAGGATTAAAAACTTTATCAGCAACCTTTAAAACATCCGCCATATTAAGTCTTAATCCAGCGGCTTCGGTTGCCATTTTGGCCATACCTTGTACACCATTTTCAAAGTTATATAAAGAAACAACACCAATGTTATCACTAAGTTGTTTATAAACTGCAGATGTAGCAACACCAATTTCTCTAGCGTTAGAAATAATAGTACCCATTTCTTTGCTAATATTATATAAACCATATCCAGCATCTGAAAATTGTTTTACTAAACTTGCTGTTGATTCTGCAGTGGTTTTGGTACCGTCATTAATTAAATTACCAATGGCATATAAATCACCATAAGATTCTTTATCTAAAATTGTTTGGGTTTGTAATCCTTTAATTACACCTGCTTGAATATTTACAACATCGTCTAATGTACCACCTAATGATACAACACTACTTCTCGCTAAACTAAGACTCTTTTCAATTTCACCAACCATTTCCCGATTACCGCCAAACTTCATTGCTAAGCTGGTAACCGCAGTTTCCATTGTATTAATAGAATTTACTAACGTTGTTTGAAATGATTCACTAAGTACATTAACATTACTATTAAAAATCCTAAACGCAGCATTCACAGGATTTAATCCATCAACAATTTTACTTAAATCAAAGGGACCAAATATTGGTAGAGCTTCTTTTACTTCTGATGAAGTAGTATCTGTTTTTTTTCCTTCAAGCATAATAAATTACATTTAACATAAATATTTAGTTATTTATTTTGTGGTGGAGAGTTTTCCGTAACTAATTCATTAATTATGAATTTTCGTAGAAAGATAGGCATAACACAAAAATCTGCATAAGACACGTTTAAGTGTTTAGTGCAGATATAGTATTCTCTAGATTGTGATTCTCGGTAATTAGAAGAAAGGCCGAAAGAACTCCGCCCCAAAAGATATATTGACAGATATCTCTTTTCCTGATGGGGCTATAATTTTTTTGTTTAGGTCTAATCCTGGCTCATTGTCATCAACAAATTTTCTAATAAATTTGGCATCTGAAATAGGTAATGTTTCAATATTTTGAACAATATATGATTTGTCTGAATTACCATCCATTTCAACAATCATTCGTTGTAATTTCCAAGTTTGTTTTGGAACTACTCTTCCTTGTGGATATGATTCCGCCATTTTATCCAACTCATTTAATTCACCAAAAGATAAAGGTTTCACTTTAACAGAAATACCTGATTTAGGTAATGTTGCTAATAAAGAACCATCTTCACTTGGTTTAACATCAGTTTGTTTTAAAAATAATTCCTCCAAAGATATAATGGAATTAAATATTTTACCTGTTTCGGGGTCTTCAATTGAAAACTCATAGTCAGTTCCGAAAGCAGTGTTTCTTAAGAAGATTAGAATCGCTTGGATATCACTTTGTAGTAACTCCTCAGGTTTAATATCAGATTCATATATTTTACTACGAAGGAGTGTCATAATAACGCTATCGTTTCCAATAGTTCCTCCCGCCATCAATAGATTTTCATCAGCAGCAGTAAGATACCCTACTTTGATAACCTTTTTCTTTGATTTATAAAATACTCCACCTGATGGTAATTTTACGACATCGTGTGGTAATGAGAAATTCTGTTGAGCATATTGTTGTGTTGCATCCATATAAAAAAAAATTTAACCGTAAAGAGTTTATTGTCTCTACGGTTAAATATAGGGATTATATTTTTTTTATCAATAGAATATATTAATATATTTTAGTAATAAAAAATCAATAAACCAATATACATCTATCCATTCTAAGTGATGCTGTGATAGTTGCTAACGCATCTTGAGAATAACTCAAAGAATCAAAGTTAACATCGGTTAAGAATGTATCTTGAAGAATCCATTTTTCAACCACAACACCTGTTGGGTCTAACATGTCCAAATCAACATTTTTCTTGTAACCCGCTGCGTAACCCATACGTCCTGTAACTGATTCAGCACATAAACGAACCCACTCCATAAGAGCTTGAGACGCTGAAGGTCCAATTGGGTCTCTAAACTTAACTGTAATTGGGTCCCAAGTAAATCTACCTGCTACGTAAGTAGATGTATTTAAGAACTGAATTTCAGTAGAGTTAATTTTAATGTGTGGTCTAGCCGCAGATTCAACAAACCATTCGTTGATTCCCAAATTAGATGGAAATCTTAAGATAAACCTATTCTGCCTTTTTGGTTCGTATGGAACCGGCATCTTCATGAGTAAATCAGCCATAATATTACAATTTTAATTTTTTTGTTTTATTTTATTATAAATACTTCGTTTTAAAAAATATTTGTATTTACTTTGTTTTTTTTATTTTTTATTCTTATATAGAATCCAGTATCCAGTTATTAATTAATATTCTTTTTTAATTCCTCCTTGTGTTGAATATGTTTTAACTATATTATCTTCTTTATTATTAAAATGTGATTTAATTGCTTCAACATTTTTAATATCATCATCAGAAAATCCTACAGTAGGTAAAAAGAAATTTTTCACATTATTTTTTAAGTAAGCCTTTTTATTTAGTTCATGTGATAATTCCTTAATATAATTAACAAATTCTTCTAAAGCTTTTATTTTTGCTTCTTCAGGATTAGATTCGGCACCTTCACCAAAAGAAACAGGGTAAAATTTACATAAATTAAGATAATCTCTAATTAGTTCAATATCTTTTAAGTTATCTTGGTCTGTAAACTCCCTATATTTTTTTAGGTTTTTAATCAACTCAGTTTTATCCAACCCGTTGAAACCTGAAATAATATAATTATAAACCGCTTCTTTAATTGTATTTGGATTATGACCCCTCGCAGTGATTATTGAAAATATAGACCCGTTATTAATCGCTTCCATAAAATCACCCCAAGCAGGGCCTGGTTTTGCTAACATGGAATCAATTATAAATAATTTATCACCCTCGGTTCTAAAATTCCTAAAAGGATTCTCACCATAACCAACAATAACGTCCCCTTTATAATTAAAATTTTCTTTTCCTAATCTACTTCTGTATTTAGCAAAATCTTCAGTAGACATCCCAACATCATCACCTTCTTCATTTTTAAGTATTATTTTTGTCGGCATTGTGACTATATTATCATCCCAATCAAATGCATAATACTTTAAATCAGGTGTCCCCTCACTTGTAATCCCTTCTCTCAGTTTTTTTTTCATAATAGGCAAAAAAGGATGGGGATTTTATTCCCCATCCATTATAAATATTAGATATCTTCAAATGAAGCACCTGTTGGTGTAATCAAGAATTCAATATCAATAAATTCTAAAGATTTAGTAGGTTTAACATAAATCTTACCTACCAACTGATTTTTATCAAAATCTTCAATAGAATTAGAAACTGTTACACGGAAATCGTATAGACCTCTATCTCTTCTGATAGCATCTAAGATAGGATTAACTGCGTCTAAGAAATCTTGTCTTACTTTTTGGTCATTCTGTTCAAACAACAATCTAACAGCAACTGCAGATATTAATTTACGAGCTTGTAATAATAATCTTCTTACGTTGATTCTATTAAGAGCACTTTCTGCAACTTGTAGAGTTTTGTTACCCCAAATTACCGTACCTACATCTGAGAACGTTGCGATTGGGTTGATTCTACCAATGTATAGAGTATCTCTATCTTCTTGTGTTAACTTACGTCTAGCTTTAATTGCGTTTACAAGACCTCTTGTGTAACCCGCTGATGCGAACCAAGGGAAAGCGATGTTATCTGTTAACGCTAAGTTTCTACAAACTTCAGCAGTTGCTGGAATGTAAATCTGAGTGTTATTAACATTATCTCTTGTCAATACCCAAGGATAGTAAGTTGCCGTATAGTTAGAATCTATTCCTGATTCAGCTAACAAATCAACTGCATCTGTAGGATAATGGAAATCCATTGGACTCATAGTATTAGGTACGAACATCTCAAAATCAGGTGTTGTTGTGATATACAAAGAGTCAGCTCTATTTATTTCAACTAAATTAATTGCTTGATTAACCAATCCTAAGTTATTAACGTAGTCAATACCTGGGGTTACAAACACATTAATATTAGTAGATTCAGGATGTGAGAATGTTCTTTGTCCTAATAAGTAAGCGTAGTAATCAGTATTTGCCCAATCTACAGTATTGTCTTCAATTTGTATTCTTTTAAACAAACCAACACCACTTGCAGATGGATATCTAGCGTCTGGAGCCGCTCCACCTAAATAACCTGATTTACCAAGAATGTATTTATCAGTATTTGTTCTTGATTCTCTATATATGTCCCATCCGTCAAAACCACCAGCTACCATTATAGTGAATTTTCTTGCGTAAATTCTATAGTAAGGGTTATTCTCGTCAATTGGGTCAAATCTAAAGTCAGCAGCACCTGCAGCAAACGCTGACATACCTGAAGTTGTGTATTGACTTGAAATTATTATTGAGGTCGCTCCCGAGTCCATATGGAAACCTTTTGTCATATAATTCCAATCATTCAATGTTGGGTTTTCAATTGAACCAGTATTTATTTTACCAATATAATCAAAGAAATCCGCATCGTATTCAGAATCAACATTAGTAGATAAACCTAAGTAAGTTCTTCTAACATTATCTCCGCTACTATATGACGCATCTTCAGTACCGTCAGAATAACCAAACGGTGGATTAAACACTTGTTCACCAGGATATGTATATCTTGTTTTATATACAGGGAATGGAGATTTATCAGTACCAAAAACTTGGTATTTATAACCTTCAAATCCACATGGTAATGCATCCATAGGTGCATCTTCATTCATTTCTAACATAATAAATTTAGAATTCAATGTAAAATCACCGTTAGAAGTACCAATTTTTTTAGCGATAAAACTATTAAGATTTGCATCCATAGAACAATTAGTAAATTTCTCTAAAACAACAGGTGATTCATCTGAATCATAAAAATCACGAACTAATACATCAAAATTATTATTATCGAATGACATGTTTATAAAAGAAACTTTAATTTGTCTATTAGCACTATTACCATCCGATACAGATATAACTTTAAATAGATTATAAACAACACTACCTCTCAATTCAGAAACAACCCAAGGGCTTTCTGGCGATTTATATTGTTCATTGTAATAACCATGATTTGTTGGTAAATTACTTCTAGCACTATCAAATGATGTTAAATCTTGTCTTAAACCTCTAATAAAACCTTTCCTATAAGCCCAACTTACCATACTGTCAAATCTTGATTCAACAAATAAAGGAACTTCAGTTTTTGGTTTAGAGAAATTTTCAGTACCTAATACTTTTGGTAAATAACTAACAATATTAGGATTCATAGATGCTTGAAACGAGTAAACAGTACCAGTATCACCTGTAACATTAATACCAAAAGGTGCATATGGATTTTTTTCTACCGCCATATAACTTCCTGAGAAATCTAAAGCTACGTTAGATAATTCAGTTACTTCATATAATGGACCATGTTGAGTTGTATTAAAGTTAGAGATACCTCTAGACCTCATCGTTGCAACTATTAAATTGTTATAATTCACGTAAGAATCACCAGTAAAATAGTAGATTAAACCTGTTACAGTACCTGAGAATGAATCTGGTTCTGTAGTTGTAGTTGTAGTTACACCACCTCCACCTCCACCACCAGGGTTACATGGGTTAAATGTAGTTGTTGTAGTTGTAGGTGCGGTTGTTGTAGTTGTTGTTGCTTTAGGTAACATTACTAAAGTATTAACAACACTAAAGAATGAAAAACCTGAATAACTATTACCACTAAAATTATCAAATAATGAATAGTACCATGAGTCGTTTAAACGAGAACTTAATATAGCGTTTGTTGAACAAACATTCTGAACTGAAAAAACATTGGTTGATGAAGTATACACAGGGGCTAACATTAAATATTCAGTTTCCCATATTGTACCAAAGTAACTAATAGTTGATGCGCTTTTTGCGGGACTACCAAAAACAGTTAACAACTCTGCGTTAATATCTTCTCTTAATGTTGAAGTACTACCATTAAATTTAGTGTAGGTATCGTCCAATTTAACTTGGATTTCACTACCTCCTACCCAATTTGTAAGTACTATTGAACCATCTTGCCCTGCAGTACCACTAAAGTCAACACTAAATGCTACTGGAATTGGTGGGTCACACACTATCACACAAGCAGGTGCCGGACTATATATAGGAGTTCCCGAACAAGATTGAACGAAACCTACAGTGTCAACGTCTACGTTTGCAATTGTTTTAATTGACCAAGAAGGACCCGCATCATAACCTGATAATCCAAGTACTCTTGTTACAAATAATTGATTTGATTGTTGAAGATATGATTTCGCTATATAAGCGGCTTCATACTTCGGAATTTGTGTGTTCACAAATTTTTCTGGAGTTGTTCCTCCAAAATAAGTTTGAAACTCATTATAGTTAGTTACAAAAACGGGCTCGAAGGCAGGACCTCTTAAAGTCTCACCAACAATACCCAAAGTCGTTACACCAACACTTTGAGCGACGAAACTTAAATCCCTTTCGGATGTATACACCCCAGGTGATACGAATACTTTGCTGTTTGTTGCCATTATTCTTTAATTTTCTTTTGTTTGATTTATTTTCTAATAAATATTTCTTTTTTCGCGAAAAAACTTTACTTTACAAAAGATATTTATATTATGGCAGATTATTTTCTACCTTTTTTCTGCCTCATATATTATGGACGATAAGAAAAAAATAAAAAACCTTAAGATTTCCGTAGAATCTCACGAAGTACTGAAGAAGTATTGTGATAAGAAAGGGATTAAAATTTACAAATTTTTGGAAAATTTAATCATGGAAAAATGTAAGGATAAGAAAGATATTTACGGGGAAAGTTAAACTATGATAGCCACACAATCAATTTGTGAGGTTAAATCGGTAAACTCTTTAGTTATTATAAAATTAACATTGTCTCCGGGGTTAACGGAAACTTCGGTTAAGTTAATGCCATAATAATTTCCATTTATATAAACTTCAAAAGTTTGTGTATTATTTAGAGTTATAATTTTTAAATTAACTCTATCATAAAATTTTTTTTGTGTTTCGGTATTTTCATCAACAAATTCGTAAATAACGGGATAACTTGATGTGTTATCAATCCTTTGTGATTTTCCTTTTCTTTTCTCTGTTGCCGTTGTTTCAAATAATTGTAAAGTTCTCTGTACGCCTGGAGATACTTCAAATTCATCTTCGTCAATTAAAAAACCGACTAAAGTAAACTCATAACTTTGTATATAATATTTTCTTTTTTCTATTTCAGTTACTGATGCGTCATCTGTTATATTATTCCAAATAATTGGTATATAATGTCCTTTGATTTGAGTATAGGCTTGTCTTGATGAAAATTTTTGTAGTATGTTTTTATTTAACATATTTAATTCTCTCATTCTACTACATACAATTTTAACATTATATGTTATGTCAACAGGAACTGGTTGAGGAATCTTATATACGTCAACATTCATTTTATTACCGTCAAAACTTGGAACCGACGCATAATAATAATGTCTTCTATTAGGTATGGTATAAATTAATGATGGATGAGTACCGTATTTTATTTCAGGAACTCTAACAACGCTTATAAATGGTGGGGTTGCGTTTTTGTCTAAATCTTGGAATTTCCATGTTTCGGTAAATTGAGCCCAATTCTGTAATGTTACCAAAATATCAATAACAGGTATTATTTTACCATCAACAACAACCTTTAGGTCATCTCTAACAAAATCTAAAAACCCTCTATCCAAATCGGCGTGTAGAATTGATTTTGGTAAATAAGTTCCATGTTCATTAATCTTATCTAACAATTCTACCCTTCTTGGGTATAATGTTTTTTCAGGAGATAAGTTAATGTCTTTTTTTATTTTTTTTGGGAATCCCATTATCTTTGTGTTATTTCGTTTATTACGAATAATTTATTTTTAAGATTTATCATATCAACCTCCTTTGCATGATAAATAGGTTCTTCGGTATCCTTATAAACAAAACTATCATATTTGTAAGGATTGTATGTTACAACATTACCCAACGAATCTTCAGGTAAATTATTACAAGGGAACTCACAATAATCAACCAAATTACCAATAACGAAGGCATGAACGTTTTTAGATTTTTCTTGTCTTACTCTTTCTTTTCCTCCTGGTCTAACTCTAAACTCAACATCGCTTAATTTAACATAATCAGCATGAAGTATAACCAAACTCTTATGTGTTACAGAAAACGTGTGTTTGTGTAGGTTATAGTGTACCATAACTCTTTTACCCAACGGACTATCCATATCATCAGATTCTGTAATATTTTTTATTTTACCTTTTGCGATTAACACATCATTTCCATACTCAAATCTAAATAATAATGACGGGTATTTGGTTTCAAGATATGTTAACCATTTTTTAACAACCTTCTTTGGTATAAAAGATGATTTGATTTTATCCTCTTGATTATTAAAATCATCAAGTTGTTCTTGAGGAGTTTTATTTTGCTCAAGTATTTTCAATTGTCTTTCTGTTACCAATATTCTCATAATCCTCTAAATTCGTTTTGACTTACAGGTGCCGCAATAATTGTTCTATAAAAAGGTTTGTAGCCTGCGTACGTGTGTTTATTATCCGAAACAACCCTACCATCATTCGCAACAACATAATATCTAACTCTTGTTTCGGTTTCATAATACCCTAAATAATCACCATATGATATATCTACCTCAAGTTCATCCAAATGTTTTTGATAAACTGAAACTTTAATATTTCCTGGTTCAAACTGTTCTATCTTAGAATTACCCATGAATTTATTTTCAGGGGCAACAATTTGTACTAGTCCCTTAAACTCTACAGGTGGTAAATATTTTATACCGTCAGATAATACCTCACCATAAACATCATCTGTTTTGGTTTTGTATCTATCCACACGATATAGAACCAATGTGAAGTTCATATCTCCGTGTAACCATTCCTCACCCATATTAACATCTAACGAATAATCCTCGGCCCCGAAGAACTTACCTAACCTTGTAATTGGAACTTTATTATTTGACATATTGATAAATATTTATAATTTTGTTATTATTATATAAATAACGTATTTTTGGAAAATACTACTCACTTAATAGAAAGGACCGCATTAAAAATATTGGACTCATATGAGGGTGCTAATAACTATATCCTTAAATTAAAACATCAATCACAAGTTAATAAAAAGTTTTACCCCACCCGAGCACAATCAGATTATATAATTAATTTTCATGATATGCAACCTAAAGTTGCCAAGAAGTGGGTTGATTTAGACCCATACTTCGCTCAAAAAATTGCTGATGAAAAATTATATACCATAGTTCCTGAACAAATTTGGGTTGAAAAATTATTGGTTGAGAAAGATAAATCATATCATATTTGGGGTAAAATATTCAGTGGTGAAACTAATCATGATTTTTGGTTACCAAAGAATGCGATAATTAAATCCCATAAGGTAGAACAGGTTGAAATAGATTATACCAAGTATGACCATCGTCCCCCATTATCACATCAGAAAGAGGCAATTGAGAAATTGGTTGGTAGTAAAAGATTTATTCTTGCTGATGATATGGGATTGGGAAAGACGACAGCAACGATTATCGCGGCGTTAGAAACAGGAGCTAAAAAGATTCTCATTATTTGTCCCGCATCCCTTAAGATAAACTGGCAAAGAGAGATTGCTAACTATAGTGATAGAAGTGTTTTCATATGTGAAAGTAAAAACTTCTCAACCGAACACGATTTTGTTATTACCAATTACGATATTATTAAGAATTTTTATGATATAAAAGACAAAGAGAATAGTCCAATCTATCAATGTAATTTTGATTTAATAGTGATAGATGAAGCCCATTATCTTCAGAATGTTCAAGCACAAAGAACAAAACTAATTAATAGTTTTGCCAAAAGTGTTGATAAGCTATGGTTATTAACGGGAACACCAATGACATCAAGGCCAATCAATTATTATAACTTATTAAGTTTAATTGAGAATCCTGTTGCTGGAAATTGGATGGCTTATGTTATTAGATATTGTCAAGGATATCAATTTAGAGTTGGGGGTAATAGAAAAATATGGAATACGAGTGGTGCATCAAATCTTGAAGAACTTAGAGATAGAACATCTAAACAAGTATTGAGAAGATTAAAAGAGGATGTGTTGGATTTACCTGATAAGATTATCACACCTGTTTATTTGAGATTAAGGTCAAGATTATATGAGGAACTAATGGGTGAATATTATGATTGGTATAAAACCAAGGCTGAAGAATCATCATCCATGACTTTACAATTTACCAAACTTACAAAAGTTAGACAGATAATTGCCGATGAAAAAATAGAATCAACAATAGAACTTGCCGAGAATATCGTGGAACAAGGAAAAAAAGTTATCATATTTACTAACTTTACTGCCTCCCTACAAAAATTGGTGGAACATTTTGGAAAAAAGGCTGTCTATGTTGATGGTAGTTGTTCTCAATCTAAAAGACAAAATGCGGTTGATGAATTCCAAACAAATGATAAAATAAAAGTATTTGTTGGAAATCTTAAAGCGGCAGGGGTTGGTTTAACATTAACTGCGGGTGAGGCTGTAATTATGAATGACCTATCATTTGTACCTTCAGACCACAGTCAGGCTGAGGACAGGTCATATAGATATGGACAAAAATCAAATGTTTCAGTTTATTATCCTATCTTTGAGAATACAATTGAGGGTGTTATCTATGATATCCTATCCAAAAAGAAAAATATTTTTGAGACAGTGATGGGTGATAACATAGATAAGGTTGATGTTGTTGAGGAGATAATGAGATTAATAAACAACAAATCTTAATATTTATAGTTATGAAAAACTTAGTTAATAGAATAGAGCAATTGGAAGAAGAAATTGTTAAAAAAGAAAAAGATTTTAGTGAAAAATTTTTTATAACTGAAATGAAAAAAATAGGTATTGAGAAATTACCATACGCTAAAACGGCATTAAAGAAATTTATTGACCCCGAAACTATGGACTTTCACTACAACAAACACTATAAAGGATATGTTGAAAAATTAAATCTTGCATTAGATAAAGAAAAATATGGTGATTTAGATTTGGAACAAATTGTTAAAACGATTAGCAAATATGATGATACCATTAGAAATAACGCAGGGGGTGCTTACAATCACGCATTGTTTTGGAAGATGTTGTCCCCTACCCCACAAAAACCAAAAGAATTAGTTTCACAAAGGATTAACAAAGATTTTAATACCTTTAACAAATTCAAGAAAGAATTTGAGACAATTGCTAAAGAAAGATTTGGTTCAGGTTGGGTTTGGTTGGTAGTTACGAAAAGTAACAAATTAAAAATAATGTCAACACCAAACCAAGATAACCCATTAATGGATGATGTTAAAGACGGTGGTTATCCGATTCTTGGATTAGATTTATGGGAACATGCTTATTATCTGAAATATAGAAATAGGAGAGATGATTATATCAAACAATTCTGGGAAGCAGTAAATTGGGAATTTGTTGAGAAACTTTACAAAATGAAATTAGAAACCAAAATAAACGAAGAAACAGTTATGACATTACTAAAACTAGAAACCAATGAAATTTTGTTAGAAGCAACAGGACAATCTGAAAAATGTTTGCCAGGAGAAGAAAAAATATTTAGAGATTTATTGTTTCCACATAGTGAGAATATTAAAAAATCCAAACTATATCAAGAATTTAAGTCGTCTTATGTAAGGGGTTGGAATAATATATTAAAAACCTTATATCCCGCTAATTGGAAAGAAGGTGATAGATTACCTATTGGACACCTTCCAGGTTTATATAGTGCTGAAAATCAAAGGTCATTATTGAATAACTTAACATCGTCTTACAGTGCGTTTTGTGTTATACATAGAGATATTAATAGATATTTGAAGAAACAAGGTATGGAACCAATTCAGTACAGTGATGACCCCGAAAAAAATATCTCCGAATTAGTAAGATTCTTTAGTGTTATGGAGGCCATCAAAAAACCTCTATTTGATAGAGAGTCATCTAACACTTTTAAGACAGTTGAAAAAATATTGAAGAAAACTGATTGTATTGGAAAAAGAAATGAGGATGCGGCCAAAAAAATAATTAACGAAAATTGGGGTGAAGGTTCTTGTGAAATAATTGCGGGTGCAGGATTGGCATCAGATATGAATAAAGGTATTGATGCTAATATTACAAAGGATGACGTTAAATCAACCTCACAAATAAAACCATTTAAGACGGAAGTTGTTGATGGTGATTATGTTGTAATTGGTGGTTCATCAGGTGCAAAAAACTACAGTAAAGTAGATTTTTTAACATTTGTTAATCCATCAAGAAGAGTTGTTAAGATTTTTAAGACCACTAATATATCAACAAGAGGTAATGAATTTACAATACCATTGACTAATGAAGTGGCAACACTAAAAGGGAGCAATGAATTAAAATTTATTGATTGTTCTGAATATTTATCATAAAGAAATTCTATGACTATAATATCCGAACCAAATAGAAGTAAATTATACAAAAGAGTAAAACATTTACTTGGAGCACCATTAAGAAGTGTTGAACTTGAAGATGAGATGTTAGATTCTTTATTGGAATTGGCGATTGGTGATTATTCTCAATACATACAAGATTGGTTGATTGAATCTCAATGGGGTTCATTACAAAACCTGAATTTAGATGAACAATCTTTAGCACATGCGTTTGTAACTAGAAGTTTAGATTATGAAACAAGATATTCTTACGCATACTCTAAAATAGTTGGGTTACAAGCTGGCGGTGATTGGGTATTAAAGAAAGATTATATTACACTACAAAAAGGACAACAATTATACGAAATCCCTGCGGGAAGAGAAATTAATGAGTTATTGTGGTTAACACCACCAACAATGAACAATGTCTTGTTTGACCCTTGGGCTTTTGGAGCTATGGGAGGACCTGGACTTGGAGGTACAGGTGGGTTCGCTCAGTTAGGATATTCAGGTTCTTATACCATGATGCCAGCATTTGATATGTTGTTAAGAATGCAAGAAACAAATATTCAGAGAAGAATGTTAGGTTCTGAATTAACTTACAGAATTACAGCTTTACCTGATGGTAAAAAAATGATTCATTTAATGAACGTACCTGGCGGTAAATTTGACTTTGGTAATGCTTCATACCACAACGGAAAAGTTTGGTATTGGTATTATGATGTTGAAGGTGGTGACAGAGATGATTGTCTAAAGAAAAATCCTGATATTGTTAAATTACCTTCTGACGTTCCGATTGATGAAATTAATTGGGATGACTTAAATAATCCATCACAACAATGGGTTAGAAGATGGTTTATTGGACTTTGTAAAGAAACCCTAGGTAGAGTTAGAGGAAAATATAGTGGTAATCTTAAAACCCCTGATAGTGAATTAACTATGGATTATACAAGTTTATTGACCGAAGGTAAAGACGAAAGAGATAAACTCAGAGAGGAATTAATGTTGCGTTTGGAAAGATTGAGACCTGAAAAAATGATGGAAAGGGATGCATTAACCGCTGAGAACTTAAATAAGGCGATGAAATTCAGAGCGTTCCCTCGTCAAATATATGTAATATAATTTATGTCAATAATTAGAAATACCCCATCAGAAAGAGTAATAAATGGAAAAATAGTAATATCATCAGAAATGGTAATTGTTTCTGATAATCAATTCACCACTAGAGGAGAAGGAATTGTAATTATTAAACAAGTGGATAGTTGTACAATAAGATTAGACCATACAACCACAGACCACGTAACAATAAAAGCGCTTACAAAAGTATTAATAATACCTTTAATGGGTAAAATTGATGATGAGTTTGATGAAATACTCATTGATAAAGGGGCTTGTGTTGAGTTCGCTTATTGTGCCGGTGGATGGTATGTATTAAGTTCGGACGGATTAAAAATGTCTTAATTAATATATTCTTCCCATCCTTTTTCCGCCAACTCATACATATAGTCACAACTTAACCCTCTTTTCTCCCAATACTTAACCTCAGGTTCAGACACCGTTAATACTTCTTCCAAACTATCTTGGTCACCTTCTTCAAATGGTATACCATTAATTAGTTCACATTGTTCTTTGGTGAATAATCCCATATCTTTAGGGTCTTCAACCAATAAACCATCTCTAATTTCTTGTTTGAACACAACCAACAATGGTTCAATTCTTTTATTAAATGTGGTAATTGCTCTTGGAACATTATACTCACCCGTCATTTCAGGGTTGTTCTCTAACTCTTTAGCATCTAACATGTAACTATTAATCTGAATATAATCCACCGGCATTGGTTTACCATATTTTTTATTGTGTTCTTCATTTTGAGCTTTGGTTGGTTTTGATATTTTTTGTACATCACCATGAGAAGCCTTTGAACCGTTATTAACATAGTATATTACATCACCTAAATTAACATTTAACTTATTTTGTATTGCCAATTCCATATGTGCCATTCTACTCATAGCTCCACCCGACTTAGTTTTTTGAGTGGTTCTCTTCATATAATCATCCATAGATAATTTAACTTTGGCTCTTTGAGCAATCTTCATTAATGGAATCTTTTTATCAAAGATAATCTGAAGATAATCATAATACCAATTAACGAAATCTTGACCTTTACCCTCCAATAACATCTTAACTCCTTTATCCAAGAAATCCTCAATATATAATGGAAGTTTTTTGGACTTAATAGTATTACCCGTTAGTTTAACTTTACCCTTCGCATCCATAACCGCATAGTTCTTACGTGCTAAGTTAATACAAGAAGGCCAAGTTCCATCAGTGTCTAACGCCATCTCACCTTTCATAAATAAATCATTAAACTCGGCAACATCCGCATCATCACCCTTATACTCCTTACCTGCTTTAACCTTCCAATTATTACCTTTTCCAATATATCGTCTACTTTCCCAATCATCAGGTTTTGAGAAGTTTACACCGTCCGTATCCATCACCAGAGGGGTATATCCACGTTTCATGAAGAACTTAATCATCATACGAAGGTATTGTCTACCCGTACAGGTAATTTGTTCACCCATGTACATATCTCCCCATGCAAATACCTGCGGAGCGGATAACGCACCAAACATACTATTAATGAATATCTTAATCGGCAATTGCTTTCTATCGTAAGACAATGATTTCTTGGGGTCGGTTTTTTCAAACTGTCCTGCTAAGTTCTTATAAAGAATACGAGTATCACGGAAATACTTAAGCATTGCTTTCATACCTCCCGTAACGTCACACTCAGGGAATACATCATGAACAAGTTGTATTGATGGATATAGTGAGCTAAAATCAAGCTTAAGTACATTTCTTGAATAACCTACTCTTAACAATCTTGATAAACCACCTACGAATTCTGTTTTTTGTTGTTTTTGGGGAATTGCTAACTTAAACTTATATGACCATGCCAACATTAACATTTTCCATAATGTTGCGGTACCCATAGTAGATACCCTTTCATATGTTGTTGGAATCATAGCCGCCAACAAAAACGAACCCTGATTAAACTCATCATCCACTAACAATGTTTCCTCCAAATCATCATCAAGATATCTTTCTACAATATTATCACCCGTTACTTTGATATAAACATCAGGGAATCTTTTATCTAAATCCTCAAACTCAGGTTTATCTGCCTTTTTATATTTACCATTCTGAGTATTTAACCAATACTCTTCTTTCTTGGCATACATAGAACCAATATCAGTGTGTTCAATGTATACACGGTCAGGCGCTTCAGCATCAATATACTTTGTAATATATTTCAAACCTGCTGACTTAATACCTGAGTTAATTGCCTGAGCCCTTCTTGTTGCGTGGATAATATCAATTATATTATAACCCCACATTGATACCTGATTATACTTCTCAACCTCATTAGCAAGTTTTAACATACTCTCAGATTGGGAAATGTTTTTACCAGGATTTAATGTCCTACAAATCTTTTTAATATCTAAATTAAGTGCCTTACATCTTTCAAATATCCAAAACCAATCAAAGTTTGCGGAGTTATAACCACCAATAATACTTGGTTTGATGTCATCTATTATATTAAAGAATTCAATCAATCCTTGACGTTCCTGTTCAGCGTCAGAACATTCTATCACCTTCTTGTATCCTTTGTTTGTCTTAATTCCAATCATGAATATACGACCATCCTTAGGTTCTAATGAGGTCGTCTCCAAGTCAAATACAAGTCGGGTAACATCATTGTATTCTTCATAACCTTTGAATAATCTTTTTTCTTTTGAAATTAAGTATTGTTCTACGGGAGGCAGTACTAATATCTTATCTTTTGCTCTATCAGACCACGGGTCTAAACCACCATCTCTAAAAAATTGTATAAGTGAACGATATCCCTTTAATGACTTAACCATAAACTTAAGTCCTTTCTCTAATCTATCATTACCTTGAGTTTCTAATTTTTCAATTACAATACCATATTTGGTCATTGACTCTTTCTGTAGTTCTTTAGAATCTTGGTAAAAATTTAGGTTTCTTAAATCCCCAACCCATGAGAATGCGATAAACGTATCTCTCTGTATTGTTTTAGGTTGTCCTGGAATTTCTTTAATCTTGTAAACGCAATCTTTTGCGTAATCAAACTCTACGCACACAATGTGCTCTTCGGGGTCGTTGCCTTCTAAAAAGGACTTAATCTCTTCTTGGGAAATCATAATTTATAGTTTTTTGTGGTACATTGGCTCCAACAAGTTGTTGGATTAACCTTATTACTATAAATATAAAATAATTATTTTTGGAAATCAATTAACAACATGGGTCATCTGAAATAAAAGAATCCTGAATGTTAATAAACAAAGGTTCCCTAATAGGTACAATTAAATCTCCCTGAGAGTTCTTCAATAAGAATTGTGCTTCAAATCTACCAACGGTATTGGTATCCCTCTTTGTGAATGGGTAGTAAATATAATATTCAGTTGGAGTGTCGGGACTATTAAATGTTTTGGAAACAAACCCCGCAGTTTTAGATGTTATTTTAGCAATACCTGTATCGGTATTTACCATAGAAAAAACAATGGTAGAAGTTTCAATCAACTCCATAAAATTTTGATAATCACTTCTTCCGTCTTTTACGATTTGCATCTTAAGAAGAGGTAACGTTGCATTTTTTTTAATAAAAAATTCCATCTATCTTTTTTATTATAAATACAACGATTATGATTCTTTTCTCAATTTTCCATCATAATGGTCAAAACGATTGTGTTCAACAGGAGTAAGTAATAACAACCCACCTTTAAGTTCCCCTTTTTTTGTTAACTGATACATGTGTGACATCCATGTATTCTCAAACGGATGTGCCCAAGTAGTATCCAAAAACATTTTTTTGTTTCCTGTTCTACTAATTAATTGAGTCCAGTTACAATAATAGATTTCACCATCAACATAGGGTAATCCATTGTGGGTTTTAATATTATTAAATTTTGTTTTAGGAGAATTGGGGTCTAATCCCATCTCAGGTAACTTTGTTTTTTCGGGCCAAAATTCTTCTCTAACTGATTGGGGAACATTATACCAAGACCATTGAGTACCATTATCACCATAAAATTCACTATAATTATATTTTATAAAATCTAAATTTTCTTTTTTAATTACTTGTAATGTGTTTGAAAATAAATTTGGTGAATACCTATTAAATCCATTTCTACATGTTTCTCCCGGTTTATTTTGAAAAAACATGTCGTCTTCAGAAAAAATATAATAATCTAAATCAGTTTTATCAAAATGTTCCGCAATCCACTGTCTTCCGCCGCATATACCTAAATTATCTTTTTTAATATGTTCAAATCCGTGCTCTCGACATAATTCAGAATATTCATTAAACGTAGATTCATCAGTAGAATTATCTAATAAAAATTTTGTGGTATTCAAAATAAAATCTTTATCGTATTCTAACATTGATTTAATTAAAGTTCTAAATTGATTTGGGCTGTTAAACGTTAAAACATATAATCCCACTTTATTAATGTCTAAGTTTGAAGAGGACATAAGTTTTTTATTTAAAACTTTATCTATATATTTTTTATTTTTTAAATCTTCAAAAAACGGCCAAACCAAACCATTAGATTCAATACCATATTGAGTTATTAATTCAGGATTATTATGCATTAGTATTGTAAAAATACTTTCCTCAGTTCCCATTAAACCTTCGTTTAACGTACTTTGTAAATAAGAATAATATAATCCATTAATTTCATTAATTCTTTGTTTTTTACCACCAAAAAACCCTCCTCTACAAACATATTTAACGTAATCAGTATTAGAATATCTGGAAATCTCATTTCTTTCAAACCCGTGAATTTCTTCACCCCCAATATATGGATATGTTAAAAATACAAAATCATTATTATGATTAATAAATTCAGGTAAATTATCAAAAACATTATCATGAGTAAAATACCCATAATGTACCGTATTAGTGATTCCTGCGTCAATCCAAAAAAAATATTCACTATTAAAAGGATTCCATATGGTTACATTATTCAACATAAACATTTTACTCATTACAACAGGATTATAAGAATCTAAAGTTGCTTGAGGGGATTCTCTTAACCAACCGGCCTGATTTAACCAAGATTCCTTTGACCTAATTTCATTTGTTTTATCTGTAAAATTAAACCACTTTTTCAATTCATCTAAACTCATTAAATTTAATCTTGTATTTGATTTGTCTCTATATTTCCAAATAAATTCCTCGTCAGATGGGTCAATAAAAATATACATATTGACCTCAGTTTTTAATAATTCACTAAATTTTTGTAAGTAGTTGTCATACCCTCTTTTGAAAGAATCAGAAATATCTCCTCTACCCATATTCCATAATGCGGTGACTATAGTAACATTATTATCCTTATAAATTTTTTTATTAGAATTAATATCAGATAATTTGAAAGTTTCGAAATTAACATCTAAAAAAGATTTGAAATTGGTGGGTAAAGGAAGTTGGTCGGTTTCAATATGTATAACATCTGAAGGTTCTTTAACAAAAACACCGTAATCAAAACGAAGACCAAAAGGGTAAAAACCTTTAAATCTTTCAAAGAAGTTTTCTAATGTTAAATCCACCTGTAAATGAATTTCATAAGAATTACCAAAATGTTCGCCCTGTTCAGATTCAAATGGTATTGCCACAATTAAATTTTGTTTCAATAATTTATTTAAAAGATTCTTAGCAGAATCTAACTCAATATGTTCCAAAACATCACCAAATATTATTAAATCATAATCATCAAAATTTATATTTATTTTGGTAACATCACCAATAAAAATATTATTATATTTATCTTTTAACTTATAATCAATAATATATTGTTCAAATATCTCAACACAATCAATATTAATAAATCCTTTTGGACGTAATAAATCTGAATATGTTCCAATTCCGGCACCTATATCTAATATTTTTGAATTTTTATTGTATTTTTTAACAATATAATCAATTGTTTCATTTTTAAAATATCCCGTGCTTCTTGGCATAAATTTATTGTATTTTATATTTTTTTATTTTGTCTTTATAAACCATGATTTAAAAAATGGTATCACCAAAAAAGTGTAGTATTCGTTATCCATGATTTGACCTATCAAAAAAATTCTCCATTATATTGTATTTTGTTATATTTTATAGTATATTATTATATGATAATTATAATCAACAGTATTTATAAAAATCATATACTAAATATATAATTTTTTTATTAAAAATGAACACATTAATAACAGGGTCTGACGGATTTATAGGTAAAAATTTATCTAAATTTCTATGTCAAACTAATAATATTGTAAATAATCTTAATTTAGATGATTTTTATAATAATAAAAAAGATGATTGGTGTGAAATTTTAAAAAAATTATTAGACGATATTAATCCCGAAATTATATTTCATGTTGGGGCGTGTTCCGATGTTCTTGAGAATAATGTTAACTATATGATGGAGGTAAATTATGAGGCGACTAAAATAATGACTGATTGGGTAAAAAACAACGATAGAAAAATAATATATTCTTCATCATCGGCAATCTATGGAATCAATAATAAATACCCATCAAGTTTATATGGATGGAGTAAATACGTGGCGGAAGGATATGTAGTTACAAATGGTGGTATATCTTTAAGATATTTCAATGTTTATGGTCCTCATGAAGAAAATAAAGGAAAAATGTCATCAATAATTTATCATATGTTAAAATTAAAAAATGATAAACCAAATGAATCATTTAAATTATTTCCTGTTAATGCGTCAAGAGATTTTATTTATGTTAAAGATGTGGTATTGGCGAATATTTTTGCCATGGAAAATTATGAAAAACACAGTGGTAAATATTATGAAGTGGGCTCAGGAGAATCTTATTTATTTGAGAATATTTTAAATAAAATCAAATTAAAATTTATCTTATCTCCTCAAAATGAAGTCCCAAGTGGGTATCAAATATATACTTGTAGTAATTCTAAATTATGGTTAAATGGATGGAGCCCCAAATATTCATTAGATAACGGTATTATTGATTATAAAAAATATCTAAAATATTAATTTATTTTTTAATAATAATTGAAGTAACGCTCTCATTAAAATCCTCAGTTCTTGACCAAATAGTGACCGATTCGATTGTATTTTCTAAATATTCTTTTTCGTCTTCTGTAATATGGTTAGATAGTATTTTACCTGTTTGATTAAACGTATTTAACATTTCTAATGATGTTATCAAATCTTCTGAGGTTATGTACCCCCTATCTTTCCAATTAGATGTATGTAAATCTTCAATAATGTAAATCCCACCGCTTTTAATAGATTTAAATAAATGACCAAAAGATATTTGTTGTTGTCTCATAGTATGTCCACCATCGTCAATAATTATGTCAATATCATCACCAATAATTTCTAACAATTTATTCAAATCATCTCTATCTTCTTGATTAAAAATTAAAGTTTTTATTTTTTCGTTATTTAAATTACTGTAATCATTGATATCAACACCATATATAACCGCATCCTTAAAATATGAAGATAAAAATTCTAAACTACCGATATCACCCATATATGTTCCAATTTCAACTATTTTTTTAGAAAATTTATTTTCTTCAAAAAATTTATGATATATTTGTAAATAACCATGACTTATTTTATCCGTTTTAAATTTTGATGGTGTAGAGACATGATTTACTTTAGTTGATATTTTTGTAAATGGGTCATAAAAAGGTAATTCCATTTTAAGCATTTCAGGATGTTTACACCCTGTGTTTTCAACGCTTGATGCGCATCGCAGTATTGGAAATGTAACTACACCTTGATTGATATTCCATAATTCTTTCGTTTCAAACAAATAATTTTCTTTTTCATAAGGTACTACATACATTTTTATCCTATTATTTCTAAAATATGTCGACACTAACACATCATCTGACATTGTTTTTCCAAAATAATTATTAAAAAAATCATCAGTAAACAATTTAACTTTGTAAGATACTGACTTGTAATGTTGTAAAAAATGAGTTTCTCTTATTTCGGTCACACATAAAATCCAACTATCTCTAAGGTCTGAGTTATATAAGGGAATTTCGCAACCCCTACCATCATACCCAACTACCGAATCTTTAAGAATGTTTTGATATTTTCTGTGTTCTGAAACTAATTCATTATGATAAATTAAGTCATCGTCAACAATAACTAATATTGTTTCACCGTCTTCAATTCTTTTTACTGTCGGTACAAATTTAGTTGGAGGACCAAAATCTTCAGTTCTAAATATTTTCAAATGACTATATCTTTTTTCATAATCACTAATCCAATTTGGAATTATATATTTTTTATTTGTAATTTTAGAAACATATGGAATGTTAAAATGCACTTCATAATTATTATCATTTTGTTGACATAATGAAGATAAAACTAATTTAAGTCCATTCTCATCTTTATTTTCTAACCTTTCTGGTACTGTTGACAGAGAGATTACGATTAAATTTTCTGTATTCATTTTTTTTTTAATTATTTTCAATAAAAAATTCGTTATGTGATTTTGTAAAAGTTATTTCTTGGAACATATTTTTTGTAGTTCCTCTATTTAAGTAAACAAAAAAAGCGCTGTTTCCGGTGTATGTTATTAAATACTTAGATTTTGAATGAATCCATAAACTTGCAATATAATACTCTGACCATTTTAATATTTTTTCATCATCTATTGGGATTGGTGGATAGTCATTACCAAAATTATTGAGTGAAGTTTCTTCAAAAAAAAGACTACTAACTCCTTGATTAAAAATTGTTACAACATTTGTATTTTCGGATTGAATTAAAACTTTTAATGTTGGGTTATTTTCTATAATTTCTCTAGTTTTTCTGATATAAGCTCCAGCAGACACATAATTAAACCCTCCAAAATCGGTCCATTTATCTGAGTCTCTAAAAATCACAGAAACCGAATTATTACTATCAATATTATACTTAGTTTTAATTTCCTCTATTTTTTCAGAAATACGTCTATTTAAGTTAAAATATTTATCAAAAAAAGGTTTATAATATTTTATATATTTTTCAGAATATAAACTATGATGGTCATCAGGACTGAAGGGTACCGGAATCTCGTAATCAAAATTAATAACCATTTCTCTATTAATATGAAAAAAATGCCCATACATATCAATATTTTTCTCTTTTTTTAATTTTCTTAAAAGATATTTCCCATCAATATTTTCAGGAAGAATCTTAAATTTTTTATATATCACCATAATTGATGTTAACATTAAAGTAAATGTTGAAAAAAAACCATAATCTTGAATTAATTCTTTACCGATTAAAGTATTTGTTACGTCATCGTAGTCGTAACCAAAAAAAACATTTTCGTGTATCATATTTTATAAATTTCCCGTTATTCTATCACACCATCCTTTGGATATTGAGTGTGGCCATACAACCCAGTATGTTGGTTTATGAGATGTTTGAAATTCTCTCCATACTTTACAATACCCATCAGGGTCTCTCATCATACCATTAATTTCGTTTATATCGGCATCTTTTCTAAAAATAGTTTCGTCCTGAGCGTTATGGAAAGCGACCACCCAAAAATCATAATCTTTTTCAGGTACTTGAGAATACCCCACATCAATACAATGTTTGAATATTTGTGCAAAACTATTTTTCCAATCTTCTTCATTCTGAAAATCATAAGGATTTGGTGGATAATTTTTATCTAAAGTGTATTGTTGTACCGCCCTATTACTAAACAATAATCCTGAATATTTTTCATAATCGGTTAATGTTCTTTCTTTACCAAAACCATAACTACCAAAGTACTCTTCATCATAAACTTCACCATCCATACCGAATAGTTTTCTGTTTTTTAGATGAGCCAATCTATTTTTTTCACCCCACTCTTTATCATCATCCCATTGTTTTGTTCTACCCTTACGAGTATATTCGTGCCAAATGGCCACTTTATGTGGATGGAATAAATCATATCCGTGAGTATATGCTCTTGCGGCAATTGAAATTTCTTCACCGGAAAATAAAACTCGGGGTCATGTTGAACTTCTTTTGAGAATTGCCCTACTGTGAAGCAAAAATGTGCGGAATAAAATCTTGCAGGTACGGGGGATTTAAGTTCTTGCCAACTTGGAATTGTTTCGGGTAAAAAGAATACCGCACCTTCAGGAATGAATCTATCAAAAGCCATTCTCCATGGTTCTCTAACTCTTGCACCAGGGTCATTATCGGGGTCAAATGAGGACACATAACCTGTAAGTAATGGTTTAGGGTGTCCCTTCTTTTGAAGTTGTTTAATCATGTCTATGAAGGTCTTATCCCAATCCTTTTCAAATCTCATGTGAGAATCAATCTGCATTGTGTATTCTTCATTTTCGTATAGTTGTTGTGTCAAATGTCTTGCCCAACAAACTCCTCTTGATTCGTTATATGGAATATCTAATATTCTAAATCTTTTATCATTAGAATACTCTGATAAATCATCAAATTTATCATCCTCATTAAATTGTCTTGAAATACCAAATCTTAAATTTTTTGGACTTTTTGCATTTTCAATTGCGTTTTTTATAGTGAGAGGTAACTGTGGGTCACGATAGCTTGCTATCTGAATAAAAATTTTACTCATGTTTTACTTTTCAATAAAAATAAAACAAAGAATAAAATAATGAATAGTAATTTTAACAAATATCAATAGAAACTGTCCACCCTGCACCGGTTAAACTCAAGTACTCGTCATATCCCAAACTTGGGTTTACTAAACATCCACCACCCAATTGATTATTAAATGTCATTAAATTAGGAGATGACCAACTTGTTGTTCCTGATAAATAAATTAAAGAATTATCAATTTCTGTATTTGATAATGAGTTATTGTTTAAGTATAAGAAACTTAAAGAACTTGAAATTGGATTCAATGAATTAAAAGATACAATTTGATTAGACGATAAATCTAAAAGATTTAATGATGTTAGAATTGTTGGAGTAAACGCACTTAATAAATTACCACTTAAATTTAAGTAAGATAATGTCGTTAAATATTCTAATCCTGTTATCTCAACTAATCTGTTATCTCCATACCCTGTTGAGATATCTAAAGATGTTATAATTGTTGGGTCGGTAAATGTTACAACACAAGAGTACTCACCACTAGCCGAATATGTGTGAGTCGGATTATACATATTAGATGCGACATACGCTTCAATTTGAGTGTCACCCCAATCAACTACCATATCAAAGAAAGTGGAACCGTCCACAAACCAATTATTAGTATTACCTGTTGAATTAAACTTCATTGTTAATATTTTAGGTATATAACTTGGACTTGGGGTTACGGTATTTGTTGGAGTAATTGTTGGTGTTGAAGTTATTGTTGGGGTTGGAGTTGGGGTTGGACAATTTGAAATTTGATACGTAAAATTAATATTTTGATAGAATTGTGATAAATCTACATTAACCGAGTATGGTGTTTGTTCAACAACGTATCTGGAAACTATTGTTCCGTCACAACAATCGGTATACATCAAATACGTATTCGGTATTGTATAACCAGCATAACAACCTAATAATGGTAAATTTGATGGTGTCACCGTTGGTGTTACGGTTGGAGTCATTGTAGGTGTAATAGTTGAAGTTATGGTTGGGGTCGGAGTCCGAGTAGGTGTTTTGGATGGGCCTGGTGTAACATTAAATGGTGTACATTCTTTACAAATAATCCCTATTGTTTTATTTAATGGAGTGAACATTCCGTCAAACGACCAAATATATTTTACTTGTTTTGGCGATAATGGTATTTGGAAATTATTGGTTGGTGTATTTGGAATACACGAAACGTAGTTAAAATACGACGGAGTTGTACCGGAGTTAACTATAGTATATTTACAACAATATAAAGGTTTTGCCATGTCTATAAATATTACTCAACCACAAATAAGTTATATGAACAATTCCCTGTTGAGGTTTTAATTACATATTGTCCATAAATAGTTTTGGATGGTTCTAAAATTGATGGGTCAAATACGTATGGAAGTATTTGAGTACCTAAATTAATTGATACTGTATCTCCAATCGGTCTAAAAATAATGGAAGCTGACTCACCACTATAATTTATACTTTCAAGTGTTATGGTGGTTGACGTACTCATATTAGTTGTAAACTCTTATTTCAATTGGTGAATAGTATAACGAATCATCGTTATTGCTAAGTGTTCTAATTATTAAAGTATTTGGATACTCAACGTTATCCACCAAAGTAAGTTCATATATATTGTTTGTTGCTGCCAAAGGTAATGTTGCAAATGTTTTTTCTATTGGAAACCCGTCCGTTTGAGTTATACTGTAAGTACCTGCCGATATATAATTCCAAATAGGTGTAAACCCTAAAGTGTTTTCTAAAACAGTATCAACAGGAGGTGTCGTACTTATTTGAGTTAATAACGCACTATAAACTTTATATGGTCTTATGTTTGTATTTCCTGTAACAATTAAATTACCGTTTATGGTAAGACCCGTAGAATTAAATAACGCTAAATCACTTCTTGTAAAAACGCTGGTTCCATTACCAATAACGAATAAAGAACTTGTATTACCTGTTGTGTTATACTTACCAAATACTGCCTGTCCTTGTGCTGAGGTAAATGTTCCAATACCTGATGTAAAAGAATAGTTTCCTAATGCTTCACTATTATATCCATGTACAAAAGAATATGCTGCAGTAGATTTTGTCCCATATCCCTGTGAGTGAGAATAATCACCATACGCAATTGTATTCTGTCCTTGAGCGTGAGAATAAATACCAAAGGCGTTATTACCTAATCCTTGCTCAAATTTTTGAGATATAATTACTTTACTATTTAAGTTACCTGCGAAGGTAAATGTAAAACCTGATTGACTTATTGTTTTATTTCTAAATAATTGATAATTACTATTTGATAATAAACTATAAGACACTTTATAAGTGTCCCCTGAGCTTACAATAGGTATTATATCAGTACCTGTTATTGCACTTAATGAGGGTAATTGACTTATTTTTAAACTTGCCATAATCTTTTTATATAATTATCGTTGAGCCGTCTTCTTGTAGTAAATTATATCCATTTTCCAATAATAAATAGTGGTCATTAAGATATAAGAAACAATTTTTGTTTATGTCAGGAAATGACAAACTATATACACCATAATAATAATCAACAAAAAAATCATATGGTATAACCACAGAACCAATATCTACAGTACCACCTGTATCAGGACTAAAGATAATATTAGCCGTCTGACCACTATATAATTCGCTATTTAATTTTACTGCGTACAAAGTAATTTATTTTTGAAAGTATTTTTCTATTCTTTTGCTTAATCTAACCCTTGGGTCGTTTATTGTTCTACCAACATCCTCATATTTTAACAAAAACCCAAAACTTAAAAAAACTCTTCTTGAATTAAATTCGTTTGTCCAATGTTTATATAGAGACGCCTCAAATCCGTATAAA
>Ga0209499_1000165_pt1 | contig 48937 bp, 49 predicted proteins | sample C_130208_EF_Meta_FD_187306 | JGI IMG/M metagenome (GOLD analysis project Ga0209499, IMG submission 187306) | Freshwater microbial communities from Lake Croche, Canada to study carbon cycling - C_130208_EF_MetaG (SPAdes) (version 2) | ecosystem: Environmental > Aquatic > Freshwater > Lake...
ATCGGGGTAAATAAAAAATGGCATATGTAATCGTTAAAAGTGATGGTACAGTATTAACTACTATTCCTGACGGAACAATTAATACAACCAGTACTGCTATTGGTCTACCGGGTAGAAACTATGCCGGATATGGACAAACGCTAGATACAAATTTTGTACACACACTAGAAAATTTTGCTGATACTGTTCCCCCGGCTAATCCTTTACGAGGGCAACTTTGGTATAATACTAATAATCAAACACTTTATGTTTGTCCGGCTGATGGAGAAACTAATATTGCTGGGTGGTTAGCATTAACAGCTACTGCCAGCGGAGGTACAACAACGTTTGGCGCAGTAACCGTTACTGGAAATTTACAAGCGAATAATATAAGTGCTACTAATAATAGTAATGCAAATGCTGCTTCATTTAACTATCTTACGGTTTCTGCAAATGCAGATATTGCAGATGGAAATCTTACCACAGCCAATATCGGCACGCTCTATACCAGAAATATAACTACAGGAGCCGCAACTACCACCGGAAATATAACAGGACTTTGGACTATCACCGGCGGCGCAGGCGGCGCAGGTGGAAACGCTGTAATTTTTAATACCGGTGGTATATATATTAATAATACCGGGAACTTATACGGGATCAAAACCGATAGATATATGTATGCAAATGGCGACCCGGTTTCTTTTGCAGGCACCTATAGCAATTCAAATGTCTCGTTATTTTTACCAACTTACAATGGTAATGTTCTTGCTGCAAGGGTACAAACTCCGATAATTACTACTGGAGCTAATACTACAACAGGAAATATAACGGGAAATTGGACTTTAACAGCAGGATCTAGATTTAACGCGACATATGCTGACTTAGCTGAACGATTTGAAGCAGATGCAATTTATGATTCTGGTACAGTAGTAGAATTAGGCGGTGAAAAAGAAATTACTGCGGTTAAATATGAACTAAGTGAAGATGTGTTTGGGGTAATATCAAATAGTGTTGCATATTTGATGAATTCGGCTGCCGGTCCAGATAATACCCATCCAGCAGTAGCAGTAGGAGGTCGAGTGCATGTTAAAGTTACTGGAAAAATTAATAAAGGTCAACGTTTAGTAAGCGCGGGTCAAGGTATAGCCAGAGGAGCGTTACGCGGAGAGGCAACAGCTTTTAACACTATTGGCCGTGCATTGGCTGACAAAAAATCAGTAGGGGTTGGCACCGTTGAAGCTATTGTTATCATACGTTAAGGTTAAAAAATGACTTACGCACAATACGGTCTAATAGAAGCAACAGATTATAATACTTTAGCAGGTGGAAACCCAACCACAACATCAGGAACAATTAACTCAGTTTGGGCAACAGGAGGAACTACTGCAGGGTATGGCCAAACTGCGGTAGCTAACGTGGCTGTAGGTGATACAGTAACAGCGGCTCAATGGGCATCATTGGTTAATAATACATCAAATTCTGCTTCTCATCAAGGTACTAATATTACTTCAGTCGCTACACCTGTGGTAGGTGGAACAATTACTTATCTTTCTGCAATACCTACTAATTTAACAACAATTTATAACAGCAGATTGAATGCAGCAACACAGGGATCAACTACGTCCAATGCAGCCGTATATAGTAGTACTTGGTCAACTGGTCTTACTTTTACACATGTGATTACTTTTAGTACGGGTGATGCAGCCCGTTATTTTTTTAACGCAGGAGGTCAACTAAAAATTACATGTACACATGCCAATTCTACTGCAGGTATTAACTTATTATTAAATAATTTAGTAAGTAATATAGGTACTGTAGCATTAAGCGCCCCTTCTACAGGATCGGTGACAATAGCGGCAACAACCTACAATGGTGTTACTAAGATTGGTGGAGGTGGTACTACACCAACTATTTCTACAAATTCAGGGTACTTTGCACTAGGTACATCGAATACAACTATATTTACACAAACTGCTAGTACAGGCCCAGCTGGTTATTTAGGTACATTTATCCGTATGATAGCTAAAACTAATGGTACGCAGGGTGCAAATGGTGATAAAGGCAATATTATTACTATATACACTGTTTGGGATGAAGTGCCGGATGGATTAACCGCAGGTACAAATTCTACAACTACTGTTACTATAGTACCTCCCGAAAATGTTTATCTGCCAACAGCTAGTTGGGGCACCCCAACTATCACGGGCACCGCAACCCTTATATAATTTTATAACGGCTCCTAGCATCCATCTAAATACTCGTAGGAGAGTATTATGGATACCAAGACACTAATTGCAGATGCTAAAACTAGATTTAGTCATAATGCAGCCAAAGCTTATTTAAAAGACAAATACGATAGTAAATTTATCGTTGCTGATCAGGGCGGACTTTGGCGTGCCAATTTAGAAACTATTAATTTTTTAAATTCTGTAACTGATGAAAAAGTTATTTTAATTGACAGATTTGATAACCCAGTAGAGGTAAATAGGCAGGAATTGAAAGATAAATTATACGCAGTATACATCGATAATATGAGTAATTGGTATCAAGAATGGGTTGAACTAGAGAATAAAAGATGAGAGGTGTACTTCTATTTGCGTTTAATAGCCCAAAATTTAACTATTATAATATGGCCGTAGCTACAGCCAAACGGGCTAATCACTTTTTAAATTTGCCGGTAACTCTAGTTACGGATAATCAATCATTGCCTGAAACCCCCAATTATACATTTAATAATGTAATAGTGACCGAACCTGATAGAAATAATAGCCGTGATTGGGGAATATGGATAAACAAGGGTAGATATAAAGCATACGAGTTTAGTCCCTATGATGAAACCATACTATTAGATGTAGATTACGTTATTAATTCTAACAAATTGTTAGACTCTTTTAATTTACCCACTGATTTCTGCTGTCATGATACAACTAGTTTTTTAATGAATCCTGAAGCTACTCAAGAAGTACTAAGTGGTTATAGTTTTAAAACGTTATGGGCTACTGTAATTGCTTTTAAAAAGACTGCACGGGCTAAACAAATATTTGAATGTCTTCGCATGGTTCAACATAATTTTGATCATTATTCAAATATTCATGGGTTTATAGCAAATACTTTTAGAAACGATTACGCATTAACTCTAGCATTAAGAATTGTTAATGGTCATATGGATGTAAAAAATGACATTATTCCATGGAATTTAGTACATATTGGAAAGAATACTAGTATCTACCCTGATTCTGATGATGAATTTAATTCTGAATATACTGTTATGTTCGATAATTGGAAAAGAGGAAAAATTCGTAAAGAATTTATTACTATTAAAGATACTGATTTTCATGTCATGAACAAAGAAAATATGTTGGGATTAATTAAATGAATCGCGGATTTGTGATAATGGCCCAAAATACTACTGAAGTAGATTATGTAAAATGTGCCGAAACTTTGGCTATGAGCATTCATAAAATAATGCCACACGCAAGAGTTTCTATCATTACTAATGACGCCACTACCTATCCAAAATTTGATCAGGTTGTTCCTTTACCATATGGAGATTTAGATATAAATGGTAAATGGAAACTAATTAATGATTGGCAAGTATATGAAGCTAGTCCATATGATGAAACTATAAAATTAGAAGCGGACATGATAATTCCCCGCAATATAATGCATTGGTTTGACGTATGCGGTCAACAAGACATAGTACTGTGTACTACTATAAGAAATTTAAAACAAGAAATTTCGAAGGTAAGGGGTTACCGTAGGTTTATCGATGAAAATAAACTTCCTGATGTTTACAATGCTATTGCATATTTTAAAAAATCTGATACGGCTAAAAAATTCTTTGATATAGTAAGAGATATTTTTGAAAATTGGGATGAATATAAAAATATATTGAGGTGCACACCTCAAGAACCAGTTAGCACCGATTGGGCTTATAGCATTGCAGCGCACATTATAGGTAAAGAAAAGACTACTATGCCTTCATTCAATGAAATGAGTATGATTCATATGAAACAATTCATAAATGGTAATCCAACTGAAAATTGGACTGATACTTTTGTATATGAATGTTTACCGAATCAAATAAGAATTCAAACTATTCCTCAAATCTATCCATTTCATTATCATATTAAGAATTTTTGTGATAAAATCATAAGAGGTTATAAATGAGTGATGAACTAGTCATTCTTTGGGAAGCGCCCAAAATTGATCCTCCTGAATTCCGTTTATATTATGATGATAAAGGAAATGTTGTTTGTTATACCTGTCAAAAGTTAGAAGGTAATTATATTATAATCGATTCATTGACTTATGCTGCGGCAAGACCTGATTTAAGAGTAATAGATGGAAAAATATCAACTGTATCACCTAGTGCAGTGGTATATAAATTAATGCCCTCAATTGAGGGTATGGCGTGCGCTAAAGAAGATATTAGTATTATTTCGGATGCATCAATAGAAGAAACAATCAATTGGAAATTAAGAATATATGAGTTATGATATAATTGATGTAGCAGATTTAGATTGCATCTACTTAAGTTACGATGAGCCACAAAAAGAAGAGTTTTGGCTTAAAATTAAAAATATGATCCCGTGGGCTAAAAGAGTTGATGGTGTAAAGGGTAGCGATGCAGCACATAAAGCAGCCGGCAGGTGGAGCGATACTGAACGATTTATTCTTATCGATGGCGACAATATGCCTGATGAATCATTTTTTAATCTTCAGTTAGATTTTACTGATAAAGATCCCAAATACAAAAAGGCTCAATTTCGTTGGAAAGCCATTAATGCTATCAACGGGTTGAGATACGGCAACGGAGGAATGAGTAGTTGGACAAAAACATATGTCAAAGAAATGCAGACCCATGAACATCAAAAAGACGGAGATTTAGCCCGTGTTGCTGATTTTTGTTTAGATAGTGCAGATAATTTATACTGGGCAATGCATGATTGTTATAGTACTACCTATCCTAATTATACACCTTTTCAAGCATGGCGTGCAGGGTTTCGTGAAGGTGTAAAAATGTGTTTAAATAGAGGAGCAGTTCCAACTATAGATGAATTTAAAGAAACGGTGGCAAGCCGCAATTTAAATAATCTTACCATATGGCATAATGTTGGTGCAGATGTTGAAAATGGCATGTGGGCCATATATGGGGCAAGACTTGGAACTTGGTATACAATGTTAACTGATTGGGACCATACGAATGTTCAGTGGTTCGATAATTATCTTGAACTTTGGGAACCGCAAAAAGATAAAAATCCTGAGATTGCAGCAGAGATTGTGGGTGAAATACTTTTAGATAAATTGGGTCTTCCAATGTGTATACTTAATGCAGAACAAAGTAAATTTTTTAAAAGGCATTATAACGCAGACAAACATAATTTAGGTCCTTTAATTACTGAAATGGACGTGATTCGTAGTATCGAGGGTTGGTGATGAATAACATAAGCAAATACGACCGCATTTTTACTTTTGGGTGTTCTTGGACTAACTATGTTTGGCCAACTTGGGCTGAAATGATTAGATACACCGATCAATCTCCCGAGGTACATAATTGGGGTATTTCGGGCATCGGCAATGTTGGTATATTTTATAGAATGATTGAGTGTGATTTAAAAAATAAATTTACTGAAAATGATCTTATAATTGTACAATGGACCAGTTGGACTAGGGAAGATAGACATGTAAATCGATGGCAAACATATGGTAATATTTTCAATTCATCGTACTACGATCAGAAATTTTTAAAAAAATACTGGAGCTGGGACAATGACGTAATAAAAAATAGCAGTTGTATATTAGCAACTAATAAAATGTTTAACATTGGTTATCAATTTAATATGCTTCCAAATCTATATTCTGAACTTGAATTTCCATTCAGAGATGAAGAATGGCACAAAATTTATCATGATGCATTGCCAAAAATTGATTATTTTCCTAAAGGCTCCGGTTGTTTTAACGGTAAAATGACATATGATGCTCATCCAGATATTAAAGATCATTTAAATTTTTTTAATAATAATATTAAAGATAGGTTTGGATTTACCTTAGAAAAAAATGAATCTGAGATATTAAAATTATATGATTCAATCGTAAAAAACCTAGACCATCTAGATCCTTTAATGATCAACGGCGCCGCAGGCCGTCCGGCTGTTCAGGATCTAATACATAAAGAATGTAAAATTCTTGATTCTAATTTCCCTCATGATCCTCAAGGATTACTATGAGTAACGAACAAAAAAGAATCAATGACATTAAGATTAAAATAGAAAATGAAATAGGGCCTACCTTTTGTCTAGCTAAATGGCATCATGTCACAATGTACTTACAATCAGGTGAAACACATAGTTGTTATCACCCTCAACCACATAGAATCCCGCTAAGTGAAATAATTGATAATCCATCGGCCCTTCATAATACTAGTCAAAAGAAAGAAGAACGTAAATTAATGTTAGATGGGGGTAAGCCTACTGGGTGTCAATATTGCTGGAATATCGAATCAATGGGTCCTGATTATATTAGTGACAGGCATATTCGAAATGCTAGCATCTTTACAGAAGAAAGATATGAACAAACTACTAAAGGAGTTTGGAATCAAAATATTAATCCAGAGTATATTGAGATTAATTTTGGTAATGAATGCAATTTTAAATGCGGCTATTGTCATCCAAAATATAGCACTAGTTTTTACAAAGAAATTGAAAAATACGGACCTGTTACTACGGTACAGAATCATAGATGCGATATAGATTGGATGAAATTATACCAACACGAAGATGATAATCCTTATGTAGAGGCATTTTGGAAGTGGTGGCCTGAACTCCGTAAAACATTAACAATTATGCGTATTACCGGCGGGGAGCCAACTTTACATAAATCTACATGGCAACTAATAGAATCGATTGAATCAGATCCTATGCCATGGTTAGAATTAAATATTAATAGCAACTTAGGGACAAAACCATTACTTATCGAAAGATTGGCTGAAAAAGTTAAAAATCTTACTACTAGTGGAAAAATTAAAAGTTTTAAACTGTTTACTAGTATGGACACGTGGGGTAAGCGGGCAGAATACATTCGTACTGGTTTAGATTTAGAATTATGGGAGAAAAATTTTCATACTTATCTTAAAAATACCAATAGCCCAATTACTTTTATGATTACGTTTAATATTTTTAGTGTAACAACATTTAAAAACTTTTTAGAAAAACTTATCGAATGGCGTAAAATTTATGGATGGTATGACGATTCAAATAATCCACAACATCGCGTAAGATTTGATACGCCGTATCTTAGGGATCCTATTCAATATGATATGAATATTTTACCTAAGGAGGAATTTATGCCATATATGCATGATGCGTTAAATTATATGAGAGATCATACTGATGATAGTAAGTCAGATGCATTTAGTACAATTGAATATGAAAAATTCAAGCGCGTAGTGGATTATATGGCTGAAACAATGTACTCGGAAGAAAAATTACTACAGGGCCGTAGAGACTTTTATAACTGGTTCAACGAATTAGACGAGCGTAGAGAAACCGATATGCTATCTATATTTCCAGAATATTTGGGATTCTACCGCATGTGTCAAGAAATTAATTCACTCAATCCATTATGAATAAAAAACAATTATTAACCGAAAGTAAAACATTTTGTATGCTGCCTTGGATACATTTTAGTACTAGCCCAAGTGGTGATGCGCTTCCTTGCTGTATAGCAAAACCTCTCACTCATGAACATTTTGGGTTTCACCTTCCATTAGGAAACACTACTAAATCAAGCATGATGGAAATTGTAAATTCTACTAGAGCAAAACAGCTTAGACTTGATATGTTGACTGGTATTAGGAATCCAATGTGCAGAACATGTCATGAACAAGATGATTTAAATTTAGTGAGCTTTCGTCACGATTCAAATAATAAGTATGCTAAACATTTTGATAATGCTATAGCCACTACTAATCAAGACGGTTCTTTATCTGAGTTTAAAATGAGATATTTTGATATCAGATTTAGTAATATATGTAATTTTAAATGCAGAACATGCGGCCCCGATTGGAGTTCTCAATGGGAACAAGAGAATATAAAAAATAATATTTACCAACCTGTTATTATCAAAAACGATAATAAAGAATTTTTAAAAGAAATTATTGATCAGATTCCTAATTTTGAAGAAGCATATTTCGCAGGTGGTGAGCCACTTATTACCGAAGAGCATTATATATTATTAGAAGAAATGATTAAACAGGGGCGCACAGACATTATATTACGGTATAATACAAATTTAAGTAACTTAAAATTTAAAAATAAAGATTTGTTGGGTCTTTGGAGTCAATTTACTAATAAAGTACAAGTTTATGCCAGTATAGATCATTATGGGGCTCGTGCTGAATATATAAGACATGGAACAGATTGGGCAGTAGTAGAAGAAAATTTTTTATTGGCTAAAAAATCACCAAATATTCAGATACAAATGAACACGGTTTTGAGTTTATACAATTATACCACATTCTTAGAATTCTATCAATATTTGGCAGACAAAGGTTTGTACTCCAATAGCACCAATTCAATATATTATATGAATTCCCCCGAATTTCTTACTTCAAAAATATTACCGTATCATCATAAAGAACATGGTAAAACAAAAATATTAAAGCTAATAGATATTTTGATATCTTTGAATATTTTAAATAGACCTGAATTAGTAAAACAGGTACATGGAATAATCGATTGGACTATGGCTCCTAGTGAACATACGTGGGAAAAGTACAAAGAAGAATTTCAGGCTACTACTGAAGAACGGGATGAAATTAGAGGTGAAAGTTTTGTCAAAACTTTTCCGGAACTTGCCGACTTAATGGAAAATTAAATGTCATATGATGCTAACTATTTACTAAAAGAAAGTAAAACATTCTGCATGTTTCCGTGGATGCATTTAAATGTAACTCCCAAAGGAGATATTTACCCCTGTTGTAGCAATGATTATACCGTACCGTTTGGTAATACCAAACAATCCAGTCTTAAAGATGCATTTAATAATGATCAAATGAAACAGTTACGGCTAGATATGTTAGCCGATAAACCAAATAAAATATGTAATTTTTGTTATAAACACGAAGAAGCCGGCCCATATAGTTTCAGAAACTATAGTAAAGAACAATTTGGTAAACATTTTGATGAAATAGTTCCTACTACTCTTGCAGACGGTACCGTACCTGAATTTAAAATGCACTATTTTGATATTAGATTTAGTAATATTTGCAATTTTAAATGTAGGACCTGTGGATCAGAATTTAGTAGCCAATGGGGAGCAGAAATGCGAGCCAATTATGATCCAAAACATCCTATAGTGATTCACGCGGATGAAAAGGGCAACTTATTAAGAGAAGTATTAGATCAAGTGGAACATATTGATTTAGCGTATTTTGCAGGAGGAGAACCTACTTTAACAGAAGAACACTATATTATGTTAGAGGAAATGATTCGAAAAAATCGTACAGATATAGTATTGCGGTATAATACAAACGCTAGTAATATTAAGTTCAAAGATTATGATTTACTAGATATGTGGAAACATTTTAAAAGGATTGAGTTAAGCTGTAGTATAGATCATTACGGAGATCGAGCAGAATGGCTGCGGCACGGGACTGATTGGGGATTAGTAGAAAGCAATTTATTAAAATTCAGAGAATTGGATTATGTTTTATTTCAGTTAAACACTGTTTTTTCATTATTTAACTATTTGACTATAGGAGAATTTTATTCGTATTTGAAGGATAAGGGTTTAGTACGCACTAATGATTGGTATAATAGCTTGTATTTAGCAGTACATCCAAGCTATTATAGCGGTAAAAGTTTACCTAAAGAATTAAAAATAGAGGCTGAAAGTAAAGCACTAGTTTGGGCAGATCAACATCGTAATGACGGGACATCATTATCTCGTTTAGTAACAGATGCAGTTAATTTTGCAAAAGATTCTGACACTTGGGCTGAAAATAAAGAAACTTTTATGCTGCATACCGGTGCAGGAGACAAGCTAAGAGGAGAAAATTTTTGGAAAACGTTCCCTGAATTAAATAAATTACAGTGTTTGACGGAGTAAAAATGCAAGATCCATTAGTAATAGAAAATTTAGTTAAATTTGGTAAACATTTTTGTGTATTACCTTGGGTTCATTTTCATTCGTGGCCAGACGGAAAAGTGATGCCATGCTGTGTTGCAGATAGTAATATGCCAGTGGCAAATCTCAATGATGGTGAATCTATCATTCAAATGATGAACAGTGAAGCTTATAAAGAAATTCGTTCAGCGATGCTAATAGACGAACCAGTTGAAGCATGTAGACGGTGCTACGACTTAGAATTATTAGGCACATGGACTATGCGTAAAAGTCATAATAAACGTAGGGGACTTGAATATGTTAGTATGATATCAAATAATACTGACAATGATGGTACTATTTCTGACTTTGAGATGAAATATATGGATTTGCGCTTTAGTAATATGTGCAATATGAAATGCCGCAGTTGTGGCCCAGGATGTAGTAGTCTTTGGGCACAGGAGTACATCGATAAAAAAGGTACTGCTGAATATGAAAAACATTTCAAAACTACCAAAGTTGTGATTAATACCTCAGAAGAAATGAGTTTTATGAATAAATTGAAACCATATTTAAAAGATGTATTGGAAGTTTACTTTGCAGGCGGAGAAATTATTATTACACCTGAACATTATGAATGTTTAGATTATTGGATTGAGAATGGATTGACCGATCAAGTTGAGCTAACGTATACTACTAATTTTAGTTCAATGAAGTTCAAAGATAAAGACTTGCTAGGATATTGGAAAAAATTCCCTCAATTAAAAATTTGGGCTAGTTTAGATGCACACGGGGATATTGCAGAAACTATTCGTAAAGGAACAGATTGGCAAAGAATTGTCAATAATATCAAAACATTAAAAGAACAACTTCCCCATGCTCAGTTTCAGATTACTCCGACCATTAGCATTTGGAATGTGTTTAGTTTTCCTGATTTTTTTGATTACTTAGTTAAAGAAAATTTAATTGATGTTAACACATCATCCCCTAGATTTAATTTAGCTACGTCTCCGTGGTACGCTAATATTATGATATTGCCTTCATCAATGAAGCGTGAATTAGTAGAAATATATAAAACATATGCAGCTAGATATGAAAATATTAATACTGAGTTGAGTCACGGATTTACGACCATAATTCAGAATTTAAGTGTGGGTGAAGAAAATAAAGGCGGTATACTTGAGTTTAAAAAATTCAACGATGAACTAGACACATTTAGAAATGAAAAAATAGAAAATATTATTCCAAAATTTAAAGAGCTTTATCAATGGGCCGAAAGTTAATCGCTATAGAGGCTCCGGAGCCCTATCTAGCAATTACTTGGCAAGTTAATAATTATTGTAACTTTAAATGTAGTTACTGTAACCCCGGTAATTGGGGAGGAACTGACATCAATGATGGAAATTTAGATTTATATATTAATAATCTAGATACTATCATTAATCGATATAGAGAGATAGGTTATAAAAATTTTAAATTTTTCTTTAGCGGGGGAGAACCCACAGCATGGAGAAATTTTATTCCAATTTGTGAATGGTTGTATAAAGAACTTCCGCATGCCACTTTAGCAGTTAATACGAACCTAAGTCGACCATTAAAATGGTGGGAAAAAAATTATTATTTATTTGATGATGTTGTTGCTAGTTTTCATGTTGAATTTGCTGATAAAAACCGTTACAAAGAAAACAGCATATTTTTATGTGATAAAGTAAATTATTTGGCTACTAAAATGCTACTTCATGAAGAAAGATTTTGGGAAGTGGTGGAATTCGGTAAACATTTAAAAACCGTGATGCCAAATTATTTTATTGAATGGACTCCTCTTTTTGATGAGATGAGTGTGAACGCAGGACCGTGGACATATAAAGATCCTATAAAAATTCAATTTGTCAATGATTGTACCTCTGAGCACCAACAAACTAAACCAAAGCCCGATAAACGGTCATATTTTAATGTAAGTTATAACAGATATGATGATTATCATTATGAAGTATGTAATAGTAATGAAGTTATTGTTGCTGGTAACAATTATTTCAGTGGATGGAATTGTAATGTAGGCGACGCTATTTTTATTAATCCAGTTGGGGGTGTAAGTTTAGCTAGCTGCGGTATGGGCGGACATGTTGGTCATATATTACAGGATATATCTCGTGTTGGCCCTAAACAAATTGTTTGTAAAAAGGAACACTGTCATTGTGGCACTGATATTATAATACCTAAATTTATAAAAAATGACTATACTTAATAGAAATTCGCATTTTAAAATTACTACTAGCATGGAATCGGTTGGTACTCCTCATTGGACTACACCTACCATTGAAAAAATGACGAACAATATAATATTTGATGTATATGATTTTGATGAAAATAAAGATTATTGGTTTATTGAGATATATAACGGAAATGCATTCGAGTGTTATCCTATAGAAACCATTCTTCCTGAAGAAATATTGAGAAAAATTTACAATAAAGAAGTAATATTATTAATTTCAAATACCCATGAAACTTATCACAGTTGTATTACTGGAATTTATAGAGATATTATAGTCAGAGCTAATATACCCATAGAACAAATAATATTTTTGTCTGAGTCTATTGATATAATGGACGAAGTAGACATTGTAAGAAAAAAATTCAATTTAGAAAGAATAGCTGTAGAATGGATAAGAATATTCGAATTTAACGCAAAAAATGAGTTGTTACATACCTTTCTTAATCCACCGCTGACTCTTCAACATAAACATTATAATAAAAAGTTTTTAAGTTTTAATCGGCACATGTTAACTCACGGTAGATTACATCGCGGCTCATTAATAGCATTATTGTGCGCTATGAATTTGTTAGATAAGGGATTTATCAGTGCAACAATGTCAGCCACCGGTGAAACATGGCATAATATATTAGATGAATTAAAAGTACATCATAGTGATAACGCAGAATTGATCAACCTAATACAGACCAGTGAACAAAAAATATTAAACATTGGTGAATTAACATTAGATATGGACAGAATTCTGTCAGAAAAACGAAATAACGCTAGCCTATGGCCTTCTATTTCTGATTTTTATGCAAATTCTTATTTTAGTGTGGTAACAGAAACAAATTGTTTTGCTAAAGGTATCATGCTCGGAGATCTGAGTCCGCCGGGAAGAGTTCTAAGTGAAAAAACATTTAAAACAATTGCTCTTAAACATCCTTTCATTGTTGTGGCTCGGGCTAATACCTTGAGTGCTTTAAAAGAAATAGGATACAGAACTTTTAGTTCATGGATAGACGAAAGTTATGACAATGAGTTAAATGAATCTGCTAGAATGTTAATGATAGTAAAAGAAATAAAAAAATTGTGCGAATTATCGCCCGATCAATTAGTTCATTTTTTAAATGATGCTAAAGAGATTTGTGAATATAATTTTCAAGTTTTGATGAGTAAAAATAAATGGACAATCAAATTAAACTAGTAAATATCAACTTAACCATATTTCTTCATTTCTCTTACTGGATCATTTAATTTTTCTGCCATTTTATTTTTTAAATCGTACCGTTTATGCATTACATCTCTAACATGCAATGCTCTGCGTCCTATTTCAGCCAAATCATACATATTTTCAACTCTAAATTTTTTGAAATCATCTTCTAAATCCCATACTTCAGCATGGACTTGGTATAATTGATCTAATTCTTCTTGTATTAGTTGAAAGTCTATATCATGCAATTGTTCTGTGTAGAAGTCTAGTTCTTCTTTATTATTACCTAATTTTGCAAATTTTAATTTGGCAATACAATAACGGTCTACTAATTCTATTATTGGGAATTTCATAAGTTATCTTTAATTAAGTTTAAAATTTCAATCTGCTGCTGAGGTGAGGTATGATAATGAGCATCGCCGAAGAGATCAACATAATTCTGTTTATATGTGTCACCTGTAATACATTCATACCACGGAACTTCAGTAATTGGCATATTAAGTAAATCAATAACTAACATAGCAGGTATGTTACTTACATATAATTTATGTAATACTGCTCGCATACACCATAAATCAATTTTTCTTTTCATCATAGGTGAATACATATACATGAACCATTGTTTTATAGCATCATCCTTTTTTTTGGGAGCATGAATTTTAGGGAATTTTGTTATAATTGGCTCATGTAATAACGATACAAGATTCTCACTAATTAAGGACGGTGAAGTATTATTATTTAATATCTTAGGATAATATGATATGTCAAATAAGCTTGCACACCCATTTACATATCTATTATCGTTGTCTTCATCTGAAGTAGTACTTAATTCTATACGGTCAATGACCGTGGTCCCAAATAATATTAGATCAGGTTTATCTAATATGGCCTGTTCAATTTGCAGTGCAATTCCACCGTTACTCATTCCCCCGCGAGCATATGTCACAAGGTCATATCCTAATTCCCTAGCAAACAATTCTGAAAAATGTGTATTTTTATAATTATTATAATCCGGTGTCATCCAACTATCACCGCATACTATTAATTTTGGCATATTTCTACCTTAGGAAAATATTTTAAAAAAACATCTTGTTCAATGTCACGCACAGTTTTGATTCTTTTGCTGATCTCTGTAAAAAAATTCCAAGCTAACGGCATAAACACAAGACGATCATTTGTATTATATTGTGTGATAGTATCAGGACCTTTTATAAGAATTTTTGTTCCCGGAGTATATAAATTATGTTTTAATGGATTATCATCTATAATTAAATCTAACTCTACATCTAGAAAATTTAATAAGGTATTTCCTTTTGCAGCCGCACCGTAACCAATTATTTTATAGCCATTAAACTTGTAAGACTCTATAGTACGCTTTAACTCAGACATATTGGTTCTGACATTATGTTTCCATACAGTATAGGTATTAATGTCTAACAAAGACTCTTCAGTCTTTATTTTTTCGTCAATGACAGATGAAATATTATTGGCACTTAAAACGAATAGGTAACTATTACCATGAACAGGAGTTTTAATAACATTGATTAAGTGCAGCCCGGCTCGTTTGGTTAACTCATTCATACTATTAATATTAAAGAAATTAATATGCTCGTGGTATATAGTATCAAATTCATTATTCATGATCATGTCGGCTTGACTAGTTTGAATGAACAGTAGAGTGTGATCATCCATTAATTGTTTACAGGTTTCTAGAAATTCTAATGGATTGGGATTGTGTGCAAAAACGTTTTGAGCAATAATTGCATCAAACTCATACTTAATTTTACCTACTATATTAGGGCTAAAAAAATCGCATATTATGTCGTGTTTTAATGAACTGATGGGAAATATGTTTTCTGCAGGGTCGATCCCAAATGTATTGAACCCTCTGATTTTAAATGAATCTAATTGAGTGCCGTCATTGCATCCAATATCTAAAATATTAGCTGTTTGCCGATTTAACTTGCTAATTACATAATTAGCAAACCATTCACTATAATCTTTTAATGTTTTACTAGTGCCGGTTACATATAAGTAATTTTTATAGATGGTCGATGGATCAACCGTATGAGTTAGTTGAAGATGATAACAACTTCTACATAGATTTACTGCTAGTGGGATTTTTTCTTCATATTCACTTTTAGTTCTCAGATAGCTATTAGCTAACGGTTGGATACCTAAATCAAGAGCCATTGACAAATTTTTACTGTCACACGCTAAACAATATTGGTTGTATTTTATATTATTCATATTTAATAAACTGATTTCTATCGCTGAAGGTTGTTTGATCTATTTTAGAGATAATATCTGCAATAATTGAACCTATTGATTCTTTAAATTCAAAATTATATGCTTGCTGAAATTTTTGAGTATTCATTATAAAGTCATAAACCCCTACGATATCGGGCTGAGTTTGGATGCTAGCTTTGGTGACTTGATTCACTGCACTACTAATATTATTAACGGTGTCATAAAAGCTGGCTAAATTATATATACCAGGTTTTGGATTTTGTAATACTACATTGATCGCTCTGCTAATATCAGAAATTCCTAGTATTGGCCTTGTTATCTCTTTATTATTAATAAAAATAGTGCCCAATTCTAGAGATTTTTTAGTCATTTTATTAATCATTAAATCTTCTCGCATGTTCGGGCTCCAACCGTTAACGGTTCCAAACCTAAATCCAATAATATTATATCCATCTTTAATAAAACGCAATGAATAATTATCAAGGGTGTATTTGGTCAAATCATAATTGTTTATAGGTTTAAAATTTAACTCGTCATTTTCATTGGTTTTTTTAGCGGTATTACCATATACACTGCCACTACTTGCATATATCAATGTTTGTTTTTTGTCTATTTTTGATACTAAGTTGACAAAATTATTTACATTGTTATTAAAGCTTACATTAATATCACCTTTGCACATGTTCACCGAACTGTGACCAGCAAGCAAAATAATAGCATCAAATTTATTTAGAAATTCCTTAGATAAGGAACGGTAATCCTGTACTGTACTGGTATTTAAATTTTTTTCAAACCAACATAAATCTACACTTTGAATTTGATAAATATGCTGAAGATCGTGAATCAACCTAGAGCCAATATATCCGTTACCCCCCAATATTAACACCGTACTATTCATTATAATTTATTTATGTGTCTGCGCGGCAGACAATAAATAAAGGTGCAACAGTAAAATTATTATGGCTATTTTAAACAAAGATCAATTCCCCTACATAATGACAACGCAGGCCGGTGTTACGGGTTATAACATTGTTGATTATAGAAAAAATACTTTCATGTGGCATATGCTAGATTGGAATGCTGATTCTAAGGATTATTGGTATTGCGAAATATTTCACGGCAATGCATTTGAAGTTTTTGATGTCAATGATATTATACCACCAGACATATTGTTTAAAATTAAAAATGATGGCAAGACTTTTTTATACATATGCAACTCCCATGAGGCTTTTTTAGATATCGTGGCGCCACTTTATAAATCATTGGTCATTGAAGAAAAAATACCTGCAGGTAAGATTATAATTGCTAATGAAGCAGCGGATCTTAATATTGAAGTAAAAAAATATGCTGATTTCATGAATTTAGAATATTTTAATGTACATTGGATTACTGTATTTCAAGCTGCTACAAGTATTACTACGAATAATTTAATAAGTAACTTGCGACCCTTACAGACGTTAGATAGTAATCGTACATATACCAAACGATTTTTAAATTTCAACCGCAGGTGGCGACTACATAGGCCAACCTTAGTGGCTCTTATGAAAGCTTATAATATATTGGATAAGGGATTGGTCAGTTTAGGGGACTGCGACGACAAATCTAATTGGGTTAAAATATATCCATGGCTAAAAGAGTATGTGTCACCTAATTCAGAATTATTAAGTGCTATTGAGTCTGTAGAAAATGAAATGCTTGAATTGCCCCCACTTTATTTAGATACTACTAATTTAATTGAAAATCAAGCTATAATGAACCTTTCTTCTGCTTACTTATATAACGAATCATTGATAAGCGTTATTAGTGAAACTACCTTTTATACTACCGGTAGAGCTTTTAATCCTGCTAGATTTTTAAGTGAAAAAACTTTTAAACCGGTTGGATATGGTCATCCTTTTATTATGGTCAGTGTGCCTAAATCATTAGAATTGTTTAGGGAATTAGGATATAAGACGTTTCATCCATATATAGATGAATCCTACGATTTAGAATTAGATGACTACAAAAGAATGTTAAAAATAATAAAAGAAATAAAAAGAATTTGTGATATGACCGAAGATGAAGTAAAAGAATTTATTAAATGTGTTAAACCTATTGTCGAGTTTAACCAAGAATTACTGTTAAATAAAAATAAGGGCCGAGCTAGGTATAATAATTTTTTTAGGAAAACGCTATGATTATAAAACCAACCGAAATAGATTTTAAAAAATATAAAAGATTTTTTGTTTTTGGGTGCAGCTTTACTTCATACATGTGGCCTACTTGGGCTGATGTGCTTTCTCAAGAAATGCCTAATGCAGAATATTATAATTTCGGGCATTGCGGCGGGGGAAATTTAATGATGGCGTCTCGTATCGCCGAAGCAAATTCTAGATTCAAATTTAATAATACCGATTTAATTATGCCTATGTGGACTACTTTTTGCAGAGAAGATAGATACAGACACGGGCATTGGTTGAACGTTGGCAATATATATTCACAAGGTGAATATAGTGAAGAATTTGTACGAAAATATTCTGACCCAAAAGGGTATTTGTTAAGAGATTTGTCATTTATTGAGCTTGCAACTAAATATCTCAGCACAATACAATCAGATTGTATTACACTAGCCAGTGTTCCTTATTATTATCAAATGGACATGAAAGACCATGCGTGGCCCGCGGTAAATGAAATTTTAGAAGTTTACAAAGAACTTTTAAGTGTTACACCTCCTAACCTAGTAGATTTAGAACTAAATGGTTATTTTAAATATGGTCATAGATATATTCGAGCAGCGGATGAAACAATTTATGATGATTATCATCCTAACACACTAAATTACTGTAGTTATCTTCAAAAAATAGGTATACCTTTGACAAATTTATCTATAGACTCTACAGAAAAATCAATGGAATTGTTAACCAGTACTAAAACTGAAAAACAAATTCATCTAGTATTTAATACTATGATTGTTGATAGAGCGCTAAAATTAAAACATATATTTTAATTTAAAAATAAATTATGAGAAAATTATGCGTAGCTGGATGTAGTTTTAGTGATTACACCAAAGTAGAAAAAACATACGGCGAAATATTGGCTAAAAAAATTAATTACGAATACATTCATGAAGGTGCGGGCTGTGGCAGTAATTGGAGAATTTGGAGAAAAGTTAGTAACCACATCTTAGATGGTATACTAACACCTGACGATTTATTAATTATTCAATATTCAAACAATACTAGAAATGAGTTTTGGAGTCGATTCCCTAATAGTTTTTTTAAAAATTCAATTGACAGACTTTGTGTTGTAGATAAATCATATGACAATGGGGCCATTATACGTTATAAGTCCAATGCAGCCACGTGGCAGTCTAATGAAGAAGAAAAAAATTTCTTTACAATGTATGAAAATAATTTTGTTAATGAAAAGTTTGACGACGAAAAATTTAGAGTACATAATTATAATTTTCAGCATATGCTGAAAAATAATAATATTGATACAATATTTTTAATTTCTGACAGAATCAACATAATGCCCCCCGATATATTAACTCATTTTAAAAATCATGAATTTCATGATCAACTAACAGCAGAAAGAAAATTAAAATATAATTTGTCTCCCGATGATTGGACTCATATGAATCAAGAAGGACATTATTATTTGGCCGAAAGGCTTTATGTTCATATAAATAATTTAAATTTAATATAAGGTAATTGAATGAAAAAAATAGCGATGATTGGAGTGGGTAAGTTAGGACAGGATTGTGCTGAAGTAATGGTAGATGCAGGTTATGAAGTAGTTGGATATGATATATCACCTAGGACACCTAATTTTTCTATGAAAAATACACTTAAAGAAGCGGTCATTGACCGTGACATTATTTTTATTGCTGCTCCTACTCCACATGATCCCATATATGGTGGAGAAACTCCTACCAGCCAATTGCCCAATAAAGATTTTGATTATAGTATAGTAATTAATATTCTAAATGAAGTAAATGAATATACTGATAAAAATCAACTAGTAGTACTTATAAGCACAGTATTACCGGGAACAGTCCGTAATTATTTGGCGCCGTGCATTACAAACGCTAGATTTATCTATAACCCATATTTAATTGCAATGGGCACTATTAAATGGGATATGGTTAATCCTGAAATGATAATTATTGGGACAGAAGACGGCAGTACTACAGGCGACGCGCAAGAGCTAATCAATTTTTATAAAGTTTTCATGAATAATAATCCTAGATATGAAATAGGAACATGGGACGAAGCAGAATCAATCAAGATTTTTTATAATACCTTTATTAGTACTAAATTAGCACTAGTTAATATGATCCAAGACGTAGCAGAAACAAATGGCAATATTAATGTAGACATTGTAACTAATGCACTAGCAAATAGTACACATCGAATTACGGGTCCTGCATATATGAAAGCAGGGTTAGGAGATGCAGGTGCATGCCATCCTAGAGATAATATTGCATTAAGATATTTAGCTGATAGACTAGATTTAAAATATGATCTTTTTGATTCTATCATGACCGCTAGAGAAGTACAGGCCGAACGCATGGCGCTGCGCTGCTTAAAGAATGGAAAAAACATTACAATTATAGGTAAAGCATATAAACCTAAGATCCCCTACACTAACGGTAGCGCCAGTATGTTAGTGGGTCATTATATTGAAAAACACGGCGGCAATGTAAATTACTATGATAAAAATACCGGCGACGTTGATTTAAAGCCTGACTGGACTGAGGTCATATTAATTGGTTATTGGGAAGATTGGATATACGGTACACTAAGTGAGATTGATTCTAATCACCGCATGGTGGTTATAATTGATCCATGGCGAAATTCAGATGATCGTTTTCAAAAATTATCAGGTCAATTTGAAATAATTGAATATGGTAATTCTAGACCAAAAAACTATTATGGGATAGATAAAGAAAATTATAAAAGTTGGCAATCTGACTGTTTAATTAAAGTATGCAATTTGTGGCCTAAATTAAAAAAATATTCAGAGATGATTCATTTAATTGACGCTGAAGTTGGACCAACTAATTTTCGACTAAGATCTACAGAAATGATTGTTGAAGAAATATTAGAGGCTAACAAAAACGGAAAAACTAAGTTTTTGTTTGATAATTTAGCTGAAGGCTTTCAATATACGGTAGTAGACAAAATTCATCGTATTGCAAATATACTCCAAGATAAAATTGATTCTAAAAATTTAATATACCTAACGTCTTCTGTTGGAGCAGAAAAAACATACGAAAATATATTCATTCAGAATTCTAGTAAATGGAAAAACAAAATTTCAATAATATCTACACATTCTTTTCAATTTTTTACACAAAAGTCTTCTTCTGAATCAATGTTTAACGAACTCATTAAATATGAAATTAAAGAAAAATCTAAAGACTTTTTGTGCTTCAATAAAGTTCCTCGTGGACATAGAATCAAACTTCTTGAAAATGTATTAAAAAATAATATATTGGATAGAACTTACTATTCATTTGAAGGCGAGCCAAATTGGATGGCACACTTACCTGATTCATTTAACACTATTAAATTAAATGAACATATGTTTCCTATAAGATTAAACATTACTTCTGAGAGAACAAATCCAGCAATGTTAGAAGATGATGACATTAAATATTTTGATAATAGTTATTTTAGTGTAGTTACGGAATCCGTTTTTTATCCTATCAATGACATATTCGGGCTGAATTATTATACACTGTATGATAATCTTTTTATTACCGAAAAAACTTTTAAATGTTTTCCTGCAATGCATCCGTTTATAGTACTTGCTCGCCCGGGAATATTAGCTGAATTAAAAAAACTTGGATATAAAACATTTTCACCTATCATAGATGAAACTTATGATACTATAATAGATGACGATCTTAGATTTGAAACGATTTGGGAAGAAATAAATAGGCTACTTCAAAAAACACCTGAAGAATGGATCCAATGGCAAACCAAAATAAAAGAAATAGTTGAATTTAATAAAAATCATTTTTATTCTAATGAAAATTACCTTTCTTCTGATAATATCGACTCGATATTCGGAGACTAATAATTGGATTTTAACTTAACATCATTAGCAGCTAGCAAAGCGGTACCTAAAGAAAAACCTACTGAAGATATTGCTGATGCACGGCATCGCAACATGATGGACGCCATTGCTCCTTATGCAAAAAAAACAGAACAGAAAAATTTAACACCGGTATATGTTGATTATAAAACTCGTAACACTAAATTAGTACTGACATTGTGTCCTGAATGGAGCCCGTATATGCCCCCTTTTAGTTTAGCCAGGCTAAGTGGTATAGCTAAAAGTGCAGGATATGAAACGACTATTATGGATTTGAATGTAAGAGCTTATAATGAATATCGACTAGATTGGCAACCTAACAATAAGCTTCCTTTCAGTTTATGGGATCCTAGTAGTAGTTGGCATTGGTTGGGTGATACTTATATTAATGATATACATCCAATATTGGAACCCTTACTAAGTAAGGCCATAGATGATATCGTTGATTTGAATCCACATGTAGTTGGATTTAGTGTATACTATATTAGTGAAGAGCCCACTAGATGGATGTGTAGGGAATTAAAGCGTAGACTTCCTAATGTAAAAATCGCTGTAGGTGGACCCAATGTACACAAAAGTTGGTTTAGGATTGAACCATATTATGATTATGTTGTTGTGGGTGAAGGCGAAGCAAATTTATTAGTTTTACTAGAAGAAATAGAAAATGGAATAACTCATGACGGACCTAAAATATTAAGTCAGCCTGAAGAACAGCGCATTAATATTACCGGCTTGCCAATGCCAGATTATGAATCTATAGACTTTAATCAGTATCAATTACCAAATGGTATTAACACCGAAATAAGTAGGGGATGTACAGCAAAATGTACATTTTGCGAAGAAACACATTTTTGGAGGTACCGTCAAAGACAAGCGGTCGATTTGATTACTGAAATAGAATGGCTATACTATAATAAAGGCACAGATGTTATTTGGTTCATTGATAGTTTAGTAAATGGTAATTTAAAAGAACTTAGAGCCTTTGTCAAAGGGGTCGCTGCCAAAGGTCTTAAAATTAAATGGACAGGATACGCCCGTTGTGATGGGAGAATGGATTTAGAATATATGAAAGATTTGGCCGCCGGGGGATGTATAATGTTTAATTATGGAATCGAATCTGGTAGTCAAAAGGTATTGGACGATATGGCCAAAGGCGTCACCATAGCAGAAATGGAGCAAAATTTTATTGATGGCAAAAAAGTAGGTATATGGGCTGCTACAAATTGGATTGTGGGTTTTCCTACTGAAAATTTTCAAGATTACGCTGACAGCATGACGCTATTATGGCGTATGCGTAATAATAATATTAATAACGCAGGATTGGGAGTAGGATACGGCATGGGTCCTGAAACTATTGTGGGACAAAATCCGCATAGATTTAATATTAGCTGGCACAAATATCAAGGTCATTGGATTACTAACGATTTTACCATGGGCGGAACTCATGTAATGACCAGAGTAAAAACTTTTCACATGTTTGCTGATTTTTTACAAGGTTGTAGTGAAGTACCTATAGGATATCCGGTTAGACATAGTTTAGCAAGAGAACACTATAAAATAAAATTAAATAATCCAAAATGTATCAAAGAAATTAATTATGAAAAGTTTGATTACAATATTATCGATGTAGATATTAATCCATTTGCTGATACATTGGTAAATGAGATGTGGCCATTTTTTAGAATGCTTTGGAAGACCAGGGGAGGTTATAAAGCAGAAGTAAAATTTCATCCCGACATTGACTTAAAGGAATTTGGTAGTCAATATGGTCCAGGCATGTATTATGCTACATATAAATTCAATATTACAGATGAAGGTAAGTGGGACGCAGATTTTGATATTATTTTTAATCAAGTAGATAATATCTTTGATGACAGAGAACCACCTCCACTAGGTAGAAAGGGTCCCTTTTACGCACAAGATTATAGTAGAATTCAAGCTAATACTGCCAAGCGGGCCCGCAAATTAGCTAAACCAACATGGAGTGAGGAAGACGGTAGAGATGGACAAGATTTTATGGATTTATTAAATGAAGAGGAAATGTTAAATAAAACTATAGATTTTTCGTTTAAGCTACATTGGGTCAGTTCAGGCGATTGGAGTAATTATGCTGATTATGAAGTTAAAGTTTCTGACACGACCGATGTCGTAATTCCTGAAAAGCAAGCAATGTCATCTAGCGAATTTGCAGTAATTAATATATCATCTATTAAACGCCGTGAATCCAATACTACAGTTTGAAACTATTATAAAAGAATATTATAATGCTCCGTATAGTATTGCGACCGATTGTTGCACTCATGCGATTGAATTGTGTCTTAGATTATTAAAACCAACTGAAGTGTCATGTCCTAGGCACACTTATCTAAGTGTTCCAATGACATATGAAAAATTAAATTTAGATTGGAGATTTAAAAATTTAAAATGGACCGAATATTATTATATAACTAATAATATTATTGATGCAGCAGTCTATTGGAAGTCAAATAGCTATATATCGGGCACTTACATGTGCTTATCATTTCAATTTAAAAAACACTTAAGCGTAGGTAGAGGTGGCATGATACTAACTGATAATTTTGAATCCTATGAACAGCTAAAAAAGATGAGCTACGATGGCAGGCTTCCAAATATTCCATGGGCTGAACAAGATATAGACACTTTGGGCTATCATTATTACATGACACCTGAAACAGCACAGTTAGGTCTTGACCGTTTTAATGAAGCAAAGGACACAGAACCTAAACAATGGTCTTGGAAAGATTATCCCGATTTAACAAATATAAGTATATTTAAATGTTAAGTAAAAATGAATGGGATCCACTTAACACGGTTATAGTTGGCATCGCAGATAATGCAATGCGGCCACCTATCACTAATAGTCTTAGAACAGTTAATTATGCTAATATTATAGACACAGGTGCAATCGAAGTTGGGCATTACCCTGCACAGGTCATAGAAGAGGCTAATCAAGACTTAGAAATATTATGTGATTTTTTTAGAAAAGAAAACATTAAAGTACTACGACCTGAATCAAATAATCCTCAATATTATAATTATTGTCCTAGAGATACAGTATTAATACATGATAATTTAATATTAGCCACACCAACTGCATTGGCTGAACGGCGCAGCGAATGGACTAGTTTTCAAAAACATTTGGATCAGGTTACAATCGCTCCTACTCCTAATAATGCTACTTTATATAACATAGACTGTATTAGAAATTCTAATATTTTAGCATTGAATGAAATAGATCCTTGTTTTGATGCCGCTAATATTATTAGAGCAAATGATGATCTATATTATCTAGTTAGTAACACCGGTAATAAAAAAGGCGCGGAATACCTTAGGTCATTGGGTAAAACTGTGCATACTATTGAAAATGTATATAGTTATATTCACATCGACAGTACTATTGCCTTTTTGCGTGAGGGATTAATGCTATTAAACCCAAAAAGAATTACTAATGTTAAAGAACAGCTGCCTGAGTCATTACATAACTGGGATATAATATGGGCCCCTGATCCAATAGATATAGGCTATTATCCTAATATATGCAATGCCAGTGTTTGGATAAATATAAATTTATTGTCCATTAACCCTAATTTAGTAGTATTAGAAGAGCATCAACATAATCTACGAATTGAATTAGAAAAATACGGCATTGAATCAGCCATGTTACCAATGCGTCATGCTAGAACATTGGGAGGGTGTTTTCATTGTGTTACGCTAGACCTAATTAGGAATCATATATGAGTAAATGGCAACGCGGGCATATTGGTAGATTTTGGAATATGGATGAAGTTAAACAACTCAGTTATACCAAACAATCTATAACACAAGTTGAAATTGATCAATGGGTATCTAAAGGATATGACCATGTCAAAAGTTTTACGGGGGAAATGTATGATAACCGTAATCCAATGCCTGAATTTATCGATAGATTTAAGCATATTTTTGATAATTATAAAAATCCTACTTTCACTTTTTATAGAATGCGAACATTGGATATCATGCCTGAGCATTCCGATCATTATACTACCTACATTAAATTATATGGGGCGGAATATAAAAATATACGCCGTATATTAATTATGTTAGAAGATTGGAAACCTGGCCATTATTTAGAAATAGATGGCACTGGAATTATTAATTGGATTGCCGGAGATTATTTTATTTGGGAAAGTGACTGCAATCATGCTGCTAGTAATATTGGTATAGAAGACAGGTATACTTTGCAAATTACGGCTGAGTTGCTTAGTGATAATTCAACTGACAATAAACTACATTGGTATAATATACCAAATCGTCTACCTAAGCCAGAATCACGACAATATTATATGAATAATGTATACAATGGATTGTCGGATAATATTAAGAATCAGCCTTTATACATTTATATGCTTAACCAAAATATTATTGAACTTTCATCAATAATACATGACAAAGCTACGATACAATATTTAAATCAACAAGGTCTTAACTTTTATTTGACAGAACCATTATGCAGTTATACGTATACCGTAGATTTACCTAGAAAACACTCTTTACAAATTTATTCGGAATTTACAGGGGATGAATCTGATTCCGTATTGAGAGCAGACGAATTAGATAGTATTAAAGATTATGCTATTAGTAATAAATTAACCAATATCAATGTTTATACCTGCGATTATGATGCTAAAAAATATTACTCTTATTACGCAGATTATATGAATATATTAACAGATGATTTGTTTATTCGGACTATTCCAAAAAAAACTATATATTATAATGATGTAAAAACTAATTTTAATAAAAAATTTATTTGTTTAAATTGGAGATTCACTCCACACCGGCAATTAGTAGCCGCATACTTATCCCAAAAGTCTAGCACTATTAGTTGGTATTTTAGGGGAGATTTGCCTGTTGTCGGTCAATTTAATTGGTTTAATATCTTTCAACTTAATAATCCTAAATATGATAATAAATTAATGAATGGTATAAATTATTTAAATGCCAATGCCCCTCTAATAGTTGATTTAGCCGCTGTGCCGGCGATCTCTTTGTATAATATTATTCATGATCAGTTAATTCCTGATACCAAATTAGTTAATAATATGGATAATCCAATTGTAGAAAAAGCTTATTTGAATGTTTTTTGTGATGTAGTTACAGAAAGTAGATTCGCTCAACCAACTGCTAATTTCAGCGAAAAGGTATTTCATCCCATATGGTATAAAAAACCCTTTATACTGGTAGCCCCTCCCCATACTTTAAGGTATTTAAAAGAAGAGGGTTATAAAACTTTCAATGAATTTTGGGATGAAAGTTATGATGAATGTGAAAATCATGGGGAAAGATTAATGAAAATATTCGATTTAATTGATTACATTGATAGTAAATCAATTGATGAGTTGCATGAACTATACGAACAAATGAAGCCAATACTAAAACATAATTATGATTTAATAAAACAAAAGCTACCTACAATTGAAAAATAAATACTTAAAGGAGAATTAAATGTTTATTATAAGATGGATTAAGAATATTATCAGAGAATATAAATATCGTAAAAGAATTAAAGAATTACGTAAACGGGATCCCTTTATTTACAAATGAACTATATAGGTATATCAGCAGGATTTCATGATGCGGCGATCAGTGTAGTAGACTGCACCGGTAACATATTATTTGCCGCGCATAGTGAACGCTATAGTAAGAAAAAACATGATAAAGATTTGTGTGAAGAGTTATTAACTGACGCATTAAGTTACTGTAATTCAGAATCATTTGAGTATCATTATTATGAAAGACCATGGCTAAAAGCACTTAGACAATTGCGTAGCGGTGAGGGATTCCATTGGCCAACTTGGCAAAAGTTGTTAGGTAATAATTATCATCAAATGGGAAAGCCAAAAATTCATACTCATAGTCACCATCTATGTCATGCAGCAGCAGGGTTTCAAACTAGTCCTTATAATGATGCTACTGTTGTAGTAATTGATGCTATAGGTGAGTTTGATACCATGACTATATGGGATGCTAGGTATGACCCCATAACAGGCAAGGCTAACTATGAGAAGTTATGGAGTATGCAATACCCAAACAGTATTGGCTTATTTTACTCAGCAATGACGGAACGAGTTGGGTTACGTCCACTAGATGAAGAATATATTCTTATGGGCATGGCAGCATATGGTTATCCTAATTATGTTGATGATATTATGGACGCTTTAATTGATCACAAAGATATACTGACCTTTACACAGAATTTACATGTGGGTTTAAGTAAAAAATTTTTAAAAGATGCTAAAGAAACAGACATTGCTAGTAGTAGTCAACAAATAATAGAGTATATGATTGCTACAGTTATCAGTAAGGCTAAAAATCTAGGTAGAAGTAGGAATCTAGTCTATGGCGGTGGGGTAGCATTGAATTGTTTAGCAAACAGACTACTAGGAAATATATATGAAAATATTTGGATTATGCCGAACCCAGGTGACGCAGGCAATAGCCTTGGTGCGGCAGGTCTTGGTTACGGCGCTAAACTTAATTGGAATAATGCTTTTCTTGGGCATGATATCATTGGGGATTATCCTGTTCATCGGTTACTTGATGTACTACTTACTGATCGGATGGTTGGCGTGGCTAGTGGCAGGGCGGAATTTGGTCCGAGGGCATTAGGTAACCGTAGTTTATTAGCAGATCCTCGAGGTAATGATATAAAAGATAAGGTCAATGAAATTAAGCGTAGACAAAAGTTTAGACCATTCGCCCCTGTTATTCTTGAGGAATATGTCTATGATTATTTTGACATGCCAAAATCGTGGGACAATAGCAGGTACATGCAAGTGATTGCTAATTGTAAATATCCTGATCTATTTCCTGCTATAGTACATGCCGACAAAACTAGCAGAGTACAAACAGTACCTAAAGATGGGTCAGGTATTAGAGAACTATTAGAAAAATGGTATGTTTTAACTGGATGCCCAATATTATTGAATACTAGTCTTAATATTCGCGGTGAACCAATGGTAAATGATAGAGCCGATGCTGATAGATTTGAAAAACTATATGGGGTCAAAGTTTTGTCATAAGTAACTACATCATGAAAGATGTATTTTATTACGGTCAAAAACCTAACGTTCACCCAAAAGAAAAATTTGCTTCGTCCTTAGCAGATGCTAGAAGTAAATCTACAACCGAACATTTTTGGATAATTAACGAATTCTGTGACTATCGTAATTTTGATTGGGATTTTGATTTTGAATTTCTACCTGATGAAGATGTGTGGGCTTCGAAACACAATAATATATGGCCCAGTCAACATCAAAAAGATAGCGGAACATGGTTATGTTCATTAGAACCCAGTAATATACTTATATATCGTGCTGATGTTAACCCTCTTATTCGTAAGAATATAAAGAATGATAATTGGGTAATATTATATCAAATTGATGAAATTAAATTTGATTTCAGTTGGCATCCTGATCCAACTGATCCTTCCTATACTTATGTATGGGGCAACCAATGGCATTCTGGTAAGATTATGCCTACAGTTAAATATTCCGTACCTGGTTCGTCTGAAGTAAAATATATTGAAAATAATATTGCGATACTAGCACAATTACTTGAAAACTTTGATATTCTTGAAGAAGTTGAGAATTTTGATTTTAGTTGGCATCCTAATCCAACCAGTCCTCCGTATATCTATGTATGGGGTAATCAATGGAATAAACCAGAAGATAAAATAAGTGTGCAGTTTGTTGTAGAAGGTGCAACAGAGTATAAGTATATGGACCAACGTGCTACTCGTAAGCCATGCATGGATAATTGGGTTATACCTAAAAATGTTGATATAGATGGATTTGATTTTAGTTGGGAACCCAGTCCAGCCGATCCCCCTTATATATATGAATTTGGAACTCAATGGCAAAAGACAGGTGGTCCTCGTTATATAGTTGAAGGTGCGACGGAAACAAAATATATTGATTTTCAAAAAGCAAAAGCATTACCTAATAAAGATAAATGGACAATACCCGATAATATTGATATTAACGATTTTGATTTTAGTTGGCACCCAGATAGTACGAGTCCTCCTTATATCTATCATTTTGGTACTCAGTGGGCACTGACAGGAGGACCTGTATATGCTTGTGAAGGTGCTACTGAAATCAAATATGTAGACGATATGGAAGCCAAAGCTCTACCAAATAAAACGAATTGGGAGTACGACTCTAATGTCATTGATGAAAGTATGTTTGATTTCTCATGGCACCCATATGTAGAAGATCAACCTTATATTTACCAATTTGGAACTCAATGGCAGAAGACAGGTGGACCTCGATATATTACACCTGGTACGCATAAAAATAGCCCAGTTAAGTATGTTGATACACGAATAATAAGGGCAACTAGATTGCCATCCAATAATTATTGGAGAGTTATTAATAACTACAAAATAGCAGATTTTGATTATAGTTGGCATCCAGATGAAACTGATGAGCCATATATATATGTATTTGGTAATAATTATTATCCAGCTGAAATTATGCCTACTATTGAGTATGTACCTGATAATATACCTAGATTAGCATCAGGCGACCCAATTGGTCAAATAAAATATGTTAATGATGTAGTTGCTAAATTAGGCCAAAATAAAACAAATTGGATTATACCTGAAGATGTGGATGAAGGTAGTTTTGACTTTAGTTGGGTACCTAATCCTAAAGATCCACCGTACATATACGAATTTGGTACTCAATGGCATGATAGGGGAGGACCTAAGTATGTGCTACCTAATAAAGGTCTTATATTAGCTTCAGGACAACTTATTGGTGAATATAAATATGTAAGTGATTTGGTTGCTACTCTAAAACTAAATAAAACTAATTGGATAATACCTGAAGATATGGATATTACCAGTTTTGACTTTAGTTGGGTACCGCACCCCGACGACCCCCCTTACATATACGAATTTGGTACTCAATGGCATGATAGGGGAGGACCTAAGTATGTGCTACCTAATTTAGGATTGGTAGGAACTTCAGGACAACTTATTGGTGAATATAAATATGTAAGTGATTTGGTTGCTACTCTAAAACCAAATAAAACTAATTGGATTATTCCTGAAGATATAAATGAAGGCAGTTTTGATTTTAGTTGGGTACCTCACCCAGATGATCCCCCTTACCTATACGAGTTCGGTACACAATGGCAGAAAACAGGCGGACCTAAATATGTAATTGAGGGGGCGACCGAGTACAAATATGTTGATATACAAAAAGTAAGAAAATTATACAATAAGAATAATTTTGTTATTTTAGATAATAATATTATTGATGAATTTGATTATAGCTGGCATCCAGATAGTACCGATGAGCCATATATATATGTATTTGGTAATAACCAATACCCAGCTGAAATTATGCCAACTATTCAATATGTAGTACCTGAAGCAACAAAAATTAAATATGTTAATGATATAGTCGCTAAACTAGGTCAAAATAAAACAAATTGGATTATACCTGAAGATGTGGATACCGCTAGTTTTGACTTTGGTTGGGTACCTAATCCCAAAGATCCCCCTTATATATATGAATTTGGCACCCAATGGCAAAAAACAGGTGGTCCTCGTTATATAATTGAAGGTGCGACGGAAACAAAATATATTGATTTTCAAAAAGCAAAAGCATTAGTAAGCCAAACTCACTGGACAGTACCCAGTAATATTGATGTTACCGATTTTGATTTTAGTTGGCACCCAGACGGTACAAGTCCTCCTTATATCTATCACTTTGCCACTCAATGGGCATTAAGTGGTGGTCCAATCTACACGGTAGAGGGTGCTACTGAAATCAAATATGTAGATGACATGGCAGCTAAAGCTCTACCAAATAAAACGAATTGGGAGTACGACTCTAATGTCATTGATGAAAGTATGTTTGATTTCTCATGGCACCCGTATGCACAAGACGAACCTTATATTTACCAATTTGGAACTCAATGGCAGAAGACAGGTGGACCTCGATATATTACACCTGGTACGCATAAAAATAGCCCAGTTAAGTATGTTGATACACGAATATTGAAAGCAAAACGGTTGCCTAATAAGAAAAAATTTGCAATAGTAAACAACTACAAAATAGCAGATTTTGATTATAGTTGGCATCCAGACATTACTGATGAGCCATACATATATGTATTTGGTAATAACCAATACCCAGCAGAAATTATGCCTACTATTGAGTATGTACCTGATAATATACCTAGGTTGGAATCAGGTGTCCCAATTGGTCAAATAAAATATGTTAATGATGTAATTGCTATACTGGGAGAAGATAAAACATTTTGGGAAGTACCTAATAGTATAGACGTTACTGGATTCGATTTCAGTTGGGTACCTAATCCCAAAGATCCCCCTTATATATATGAATTTGGCACCCAATGGCAAAAAACAGGTGGTCCTCGTTATATAATTGAAGGTGCGACGGAAACAAAATATGTTGATATACAAAAAGTAATCGCATTACCTAATGATAAATGGACAGTACCCAGTAATATTGATGTTACCGATTTTGATTTTAGTTGGCATCCAGATAGTTCAAGTCCTCCTTATATCTATCACTTTGCCACTCAGTGGGCACTAAGTGGTGGTCCAATCTACACAGTAGAGGGCGCTACTGAAATCAAATATGTAGATGACATGGCAGCTAAAGCTCTACCAAATAAAATGAATTGGGAGTACGACCCTAATGTAATTGATGAAAGCATGTTTGATTTCTCATGGCATCCATATGCACAAGACGAACCTTATATCTATCAATTTGGAACTCAATGGCAGAAGACAGGTGGACCTCGATATATTACACCTGGCACGCATAAAAATAGCCCAGTCAAGTATGTTGATACACGAATAATAAGGGCAACTAGATTGCCATCCAATAAATATTGGAGAGTTATTAATAACTATGTAGTAAAAGATTTTGATTACAGTTGGCACCCAGATGAAACCGAAGAACTGTACATATATGTATTTGGTAATAACCAATACCCAGCAGAAATTATGCCTACTATTGAGTATGTAGTACCTGAAGCAACAAAAATTAAATATGTCAATGAAGTAGTTGCTAAATTAGGACCAGACAGAACTAATTGGGTTATCATTCAGCCTATTAATGAAGATAAGTTTGATTTTAGTTGGAAACCTAATCCTAAAGATCCACCGTACATATATATATGGGGTAATTCTTATATTGATGGGAAAATTAAATCTACAGTTGAATATCGCGTTCCAAGTGCTACTGAGTACAAATATATGGATGAGTTAGTAGAAGTAACTCCAGAACGGGACCGTTGGATTATTCCTGAGTATATAGATATAAGTAAGTTTGACTTTACTTGGAGACCAGATCCATTAGAAGCGCCTCTCAAGTGGCAATTCGGTACTCAATGGCAAAAGACAGGTGGTCCTTGCTATATAATGCCCGATTCAATAGAAACAAAATATGTTGATATACAAAAAGTAATTGCATTACCTAATAAAGATAAATGGACAATACCCAGTAATATTGATGTTACTGATTTTGATTTTAGTTGGCACCCAGACGATACAAGCCCTCCTTATATCTACCACTTTGCTACTCAGTGGGCACTAAGTGGAGGTCCAATTTACACGGTAGAGGGAGCTACTGAAATAAAATATATAGATGACATGACAGCTAAAGCTCTACCAAATAAAACGAATTGGATTATACCTGAAGATATAGATGAAAACAGTTTTGATTTTAGCTGGCATCCAAATTCGAATGAAAAACCATACATATATCAGTTCGGCACTCAATGGCAGAAAACAGGTGGTCCTCGTTACATAGTTGAAGGTGCAACGGAAACAAAATATGTTGATATACAAAAAGCAAAAGCATTACCTAATAAAGATAAATGGACAATACCCGATAATATTGATGTTACTGATTTTGATTTTAGTTGGCACCCAGACGGTACAAGTCCTCCTTATATCTATCACTTTGCCACTCAGTGGGCACTAAGTGGTGGTCCAATCTACACAGTAGAGAGCGCTACTGAAATAAAATATGTAGATGACATGGCAGCTAAAGCTCTACCAAATAAAACGAATTGGGAAATACCTGAGTTTATAGATATCGATTCGTTTGATTTCTCATGGCATCCATATGTAGAAGATCAACCTTATATCTATCAATTTGGAACTCAATGGCAGAAGACAGGTGGACCTCGATATATTACACCTGGCACGCATAAAAATAGCCCAGTCAAGTATGTTGATACACGAATATTGAAAGCAAAAAGACTTCCTGCTATTGAACATAATTTTATTATTTTAAATAATAACATCATTGATGAATTTGACTATAGTTGGCACCCAGACATTACTGATGAGCCATATATATATGTATTTGGTAATAACCAATACTCGGCAGAAATTATGCCAACTATTCAATATGCACCTGATAATGTACCTAGGTTGGCATCAGGAGCGCCAATTGGTCAAATAAAATATGTTAATGATGTAGTTGCTAAATTAGGTCAAAATAAAACAAATTGGGTAATACCCGAAGATATAGATGAAAGTAGTTTTGATTTTAGTTGGGTCCCTAATCCCAAAGATCCACCTTATACATATGAATTTGGTACTCAATGGCAGAAAACAGGTGGTCCTCGTTACATAGTTGAAGGTGCAACGGAAACAAAATATGTTGATATACAAAAAGTAATCGCACTACCTAATAAAGATAAATGGACAGTACCCGATAATATTGATGTTACTGATTTTGATTTTAGTTGGCACCCAGATAGTACAAGTCCTCCTTATATCTATCACTTTGCCACTCAGTGGGCACTAAGTGGTGGTCCAATCTACACAGTAGAGGGCGCTACTGAAATAAAATATTTGGAAGAGCCGAATGCTGTAGCATTACCAAATAAAACGAATTGGGAAATACCTGAGTTTATAGATATCGATTCGTTTGATTTCTCATGGCATCCATATGCACAAGACGAACCTTATATCTATCAATTTGGAACGCAACACCAAAAGACAGGTGGACCTCGATATATTACACCTGGTACGCATAAAAATAGCCCAGTCAAGTATGTTGATACACGAATATTGAAAGCAAAAAGTTTGCCTAATAAGAAAGGATTTTCGTCTATTAATAATAATATTATTGATGAATTTGACTATAGTTGGCACCCAGACATTACTGATGAGCCATATATATATGTATTTGGTAATAACCAATACTCGGCAGAAATTATGCCTACTATTGAGTATGTACCTGATAATATACCTAGGTTGGAATCAGGCGCGCCAATTGGTCAAATAAAATATGTTAATGATGTAGTTGCTAAATTAGGTCAGAATAAAACATTTTGGGTAATACCTGAAGATGTGGATACTACCAGTTTTGATTTCAGTTGGGTACCTCATCCAGATGATCCTCCTTACATATACGAATTTGGCACTCAATGGCACGATAGGGGAGGACCTAAATATGTGCCACCTAATAAAGGTCTTGTACTGGCTTCGGGTAAACTTATCGGTGAGTACAAATATGTAAGTGATTTAGTTGCTAAATTAAAACCAAATAAGACTAATTGGGTAATACCCGAAGATGTGGATACGACCAGTTTTGATTTCAGTTGGGTACCGCACCCAGATGATCCTCCCTATATATACGAATTTGGTACTCAATGGCAAGAAACAGGAGGGCCTAAATATGTGCCACCTAATAAAGGATTATTTGGTGAATCAGGTCAACTTATCGGCGAGTACAAATATGTGAGTGAATTGATTGCTACATTGAAACCAAATAAAACCAACTGGATTATACCTAAAGATATAGATGAAAGTAGTTTTGACTTTAGTTGGCATCCAAATTCCAATGAAAAATCATACATATATCAGTTCGGTACTCAATGGCAAAAGACAGGTGGACCTCAGTATATATCTAAAGATATTCCTAGATTACCATCAGGCGTACCTATAGGTGGTCAAATAAAATATGTTGATATTATTAAAGCTAAAAAAATATCCAATAAAACTTATTGGACTAATCCTAACAATGCAGATATTAGTACATTTGATTTTAGTTGGCATCCGGACGAGAGTTCTCCTCCCTATATCTATCAATTTGGAACATTATTAGATAGAGAAGACGGGCCTAGATACATGACACCGAATACCAATGGGGTGATTTCATACTTAGAACGAGTTGAAAAAGAAGTTGAAGAAGTTGAAGAAGTTGTAGAAGAATTTGTAAAATATGATTTCCCTAAATATTATATTTCTACTACGCTTGACGATCTAGTAAAAGATCACCCAAATGAAATGTTTTGGGCATTAAATCCTAATTTAGATTATAGCGATTTTGATTTTAATTGGAGACCTAATATTGACCGATCGCAATATGAATCAGAATATGTTCATGTGTTTGGATCTAGTGCAAGTGAAAAAACACAGACTTATTTAGTTAATAGTGCAATGTGGGAGAAAGGTTTTAGAGAATTAAATTGGGTCATTGACAAAAAACTTGATGACGAAACATTATTTAAAATGTTTAAAAAATCCGATATGTTCTTTGTAGACAGAAATAATTCAGAATCCCAAGTAAGATTCGAGCAACTTAAACTTAAGTTTCCTAATATACAAAAAACAAGATATCTAAATAGTTGGGTAGATACTATTAATCGCTGTATCAACCGTGCTAGTAGCAATTTATGTTGGATATTAAATAGTGAACTAGATTATACTAATTTTGATTTTGATTATTATCCCAATCCGTGGCAAATGAAAATGGTTCATGTATTTGGAACTCAATGGAGTCACTGGGGTACTACCTTTATGGTAAATCGTGAGTCATTTGCGGAAGACACTAAATGGATTAAAATTATAGAACATTTAAACAATCTTAATTTTGTAAAAGATAGGACCGCCGTAGCCGATACCAATTTGTATGACATATATGTAGTAGATCACGGAAATAAAGAAACAGAATTAGTAGTTAATCAATTAACTAAAAAATCATCAGGTAAATCAGTTAATATTATTAAATATACTGAAAATTATTTACTTACATTTAGAAATTTATTAAGACAGCTTCCCGAAAAGAAAGACCATTATGTTTGGTTATGTAGTAGTATTTGTGATTATAGTAATTTTGACTTTAGTTACATATGCGATCCTTTCGCTCGTGAACAACTACATGTATTCCCCAGTGATAAACAAAATTTAGGTGATACCTTTTTAGTCAATATTAATAAATTCCGTGAATTAATTAACAATATGACTTTGTTGAATGAATATAATAAAATAAATTATAATCAACATCAGCGTGTTAAAAGATTAGAACCTCCTACTATTATTACTAATCATGATTCTCATGTATTAAGTGTAATGGAAGATTTTAATTTTCCATATGCGGTCTTCTTATCAGAAGACAACAAAGATTTAAAAGTTACAGATGAAGAACCTATTAGTTTATGGAGTAGCGACACTAAAAATATTGTCATAACTAGCACTGGCGGAACAAGAATCGTAGTTCCTAAAGAAGTTAAAAATTATGTAGATACTCAATTATATGATTATCCATATATTAAAAAGGCCAATACACTTGCTTCTAGTAATAAGTTAGACATTATCTTTTTAAGTAATGGTGAACCTAATGCGGATGAAAATTATGAAAATTTGTTGAAATTAACTAGAGGGTTGCCAAACAAAATTACTAGGATAGAGGGTATTAATGGTAGAGTAGCCGCATATCATAAAACAGCAGAGGTTAGTACTACCAGTTGGTATTTTGTTGTTTGGGGTAAGTTGTTTGTCAATCCAAAGTTTGATTGGTCATGGCAGCCTGATAGATTACAGATTCCTAAGAACTATATATTTCATGCCAAAAATCCATTAAACGGATTAATATATGGTCATCAAGCAGTTGTTGCATATAATAAAAAATTAGTATTATCTACTAAAGGAAATCAATTAGATTTTACTATGGAAAGCCCGCATATAGTTGTTCCTGTATTATCAGGTACAGCTAACTATAATTGCGATGCTTGGACTACATGGAGAACCGCTTTTAGAGAATGCATTAAACTTAGATACGATAATACGGAAGAAAGTAAAAATAGATTAAAAATATGGTTAACTAAAGCCATTGGAGATTTTGCAGACTTTAGTATTAAGGGAGCCAATGACGCTATAGAATATTTTGATAGCGTAGACGGGGAATATTCTAAACTCAAATTGAGTTATGAATGGGATTGGTTACGGAATAGATTTTAGGAGATTTATATATGAACTATATAGGTTGGAATAGATGGGATGGTGATGAAAAATTTTATAAATTTGTGCATACCGTTAAGTCCGGCACATATGAAAAGATAATTATATTTGGTCAAAACGAATGGGAGTGGCATAATATGCCACAGCCTCAGTTTGCTGAATTTATAGATTACTGTAATGAAATAAATAATCCATTAAACATAATTACCGCATCAGATCATTTACATTATCCTGTTATTAAACCAGTAATAATGCATTGGTGGAATACTTATTGGTTGATGAAAACTTATAACGCATTAAGAGCGAATGCTCACGGTAGAAAAGTATCCATTGATTTAGATAAATCGGTAGATTACCAACATTATTATATATCTATGAATAATAGACCTCATAATCATAGATTATACTTGATAGACTTACTATCTAAGAACGAACTATTAGAACACGGCGCAGTGTCACTACACATGAATTCTAATAATTACCGATGGAAATATTTTGAATATAAAAGAATGGTTCTAGAACCAGAATTTGTAGATGATAGAAATCAATATAGAGTGCCTTCTCAATACTATAGTTCGTTTGCACAATTAATTAGTGAAAGTTCTGGCACTGTTATTATGATGTCCGAAAAAACATCTATACCAATATTAATAGGTAAGCCTTTTTTAGTAGCATCTCACCAACATTTTCATCAATTTTTGAAAAGGTTGGGGTTTGAACTATATGATGAGATATTTGACTATGCGTTTGATAATGAACCTGACGATGGGTTGAGATATGATATGTTATTGCAAAACTTTAAAAAATTATCACAAATTCCAAAGGTAGAATTATTTGAATTACAACAAATGATTAAGAATAAGATAGAACACAATAAACAAAGGGCTCACAGTATCATTATGGATATGAATACTTATCCAAATATAGCCAAAGATGTCATTAATTGGTATAAAAAAACGGGTAAAATAATAGACAAACATTTGATAAATGATTGGGAAACATTACAACAGTTAAGGTCTATTGAAATTTGACTAAATATATAGAAGGTGCTATACTGTATTCATCGGTAACACAACGGAGTTCATCATGAAACGAGTTTTTGGTCTTGTAGTAGCGTTAGGTATTAGTGCTAGTACTGTTGGTTGTGCTAGTCACCAAGTTGCTCCGGCTTTAGCAGGAGCGGTGGTTGGGGTTGCACTGGCAGATGCAGCATATCGTCGCCCGGTTGTAGTGCAACAGCCGGTTGTAGTACAACCATCCGTTGTTATCCCGCAACGTGCATATCCTACGACTTATGCCCGTAGACCAATTTATGTTTGTGACTACTATAGTATCCCTAATCGTTGTTCATGGCAATAATAGGAGATCGTAAAATGAAAACAAAAATTCTAGCTGCCGTGCTAGCCATGGCTCCGCTAAGTAGCATGGCCCAACATCATCATGGTATGAGACATTTTGACCATCATCAATACTATAGAGGTGGATTGGGATGGGTAGCACCTGCTGTAATCGGTGGTGCTGTAGTATATGGACTAACCCGCCCTGCACCAGTAATCGTTCAACAACCGCCAATTTATATTCAACAACCTACTATAGTAGACTCATCACAGGTTGTAATCATTGATGGGGTATCTTATATTAAACAGGCTATGGTTATTAATGGAATAACACAAGAGGTAATGATTCGTCAATAATATTATGTATAAATTTCAATTATGGGTTAAGATTAACGACTTTCAAACTGCTCATACTATAGTATGGGCCAGCAATGGTTGGGAAGCCAAACTGTTAGGTGAGGCTCAGTATGGCGTAGGCAATGTTCTTAACTATACACAGGTTGACGACTAAATAAAAGTATTGTTGTAAAAACCGTAAGGAAAGAAGCAAGTCAAAAGACGGACAAGACGGGGGTGCGAATCCCCCCACCTCCACCAAAAGCATACTGTAGTGACGCTGGGGAAGAGTAATAGTCAGCGGTTAATAAATCTTCCAAGTGTGCTTTTGATGGGGGTGACTAGAATCGATTGACGGATGAGTAGATGAGCAGACAACACGATAGGCGATGGACGTAATCCAAGCAAAAACGATAATCGCAAATGATGATTATTTTGGAGAAGTACGCTTAGCCGCGTGATCTCCATGAGGTAGGAAAGACCTTATCACCAAACCAACCTGTAATAGGCCCTTCGGGGCCTATTATTTTGTTGTTTTCCCGCAACAGACCCGAAATTTGACATTAAATTAGCATAAGTGTATACTGTATCTATAGTGAGAAACAAGGAGCAGGCGATGAGCGAAGTTACTTACAAGCGTTGGGAAGAGTACACTCCATTGGAGCAAACCGCTAGTATTTGGTGGGACATGTATAAAGATGCCTATAACTTCCGCCCACGAGGTGTGGATACCTCTGACTGGACGCTAGAGACCTTCCGTAAGGAGATCGACTATCTCCAAGAAGTGATCGAGCGCAACGAGGCCCTGCGTGTCATTGAGGAGGACGTGGCTATCCAGCGCTTCGAAGAGCGTATCCAGCAGATCCTTGCAGTGGGTGCAAAGGATCGTGCAATGGCACTGCGTTGGATTCACGAGGCTGAGGATACGGACGGTGATGATGAGTACCTCTGCTTTCGAGTTGGCATCCCTTATGGATATTTCAAATGATGTATATTTTAACTACCCCAACTGGTAAGGTCATGCAATTCTATTTACAGGGTATGGCTGAAGTATATCAAGCAATTTATCAAGGCACAATCACTAAAACCTCTGCTTGACAATAATTCAAGCAGTTGCTATAATCTTTTTATCGTAATTTTTTCAACAGGAGTAATAAATGGCTCAAGTATCTGACAATCTTACTGTTACTAGCGTTCAGGCCCGTAAAGCAATTCTCAAGGCTTTCAAGGTCAAGCGTCCCGTATTTCTTTGGGGCCCTCCCGGAATCGGTAAGTCTGAGGTTGTTTCCGAAATCACCGAAGAGCTTGGTGGTTTTATGATTGATTTGCGTATGGCGCAAATGGAACCCACTGACATTCGTGGTATTCCTTTCTTCAACAAAGAGATAGGAAAAATGGACTGGGCTCCCCCAGTTGATCTTCCTGATGAGGAATTCGCTAGTCAGTATCCCGTTGTCTGTTTGTTCTTGGACGAGATGAACTCGGCAGCCCCCGCTGTACAGGCTGCAGGATATCAGTTGATTCTCAATCGCCGTGTTGGTAAGTATAAGCTTCCTGACAATGTGGTGATTGTCGCGGCAGGTAACCGTGAGTCCGATAAGGGTGTTACTTATCGCATGCCGATGCCCCTTGCTAATCGGTTCTTGCATATTGAAATGCGCCCCGATTTTACTTCGTGGCAGAACTGGGCAGTTAACAAAGGCATTCACAAGGATGTGGTTGGTTATCTGTCGTTTGCTAAACAGGATCTCTATGACTTTGACGCAAAGTCATCTAGCCGCGCATTTGCTACTCCCCGTAGCTGGTGCTTTGTGTCTGACCTGTTGAATGATGAAGAGGACACTGACTCTGATACACTGTTCAACTTGGTTGCAGGTTCGGTTGGTGAGGGTCTTGCTGTCAAATTTATGGCACACCGTAAGGTTGCAGGTCAAATGCCCGAACCTAGCGATATTCTCGCAGGTAAGGTTAAGGAACTGCGTGTCAAGGAAGTATCAGCGATGTATTCTTTGACGATTTCAATGTGCTATGAATTGAAAGACGCACTGGATAACAAAAAAGTTAGCAACAAACAGTTTCATGAAATGGCTGATAATTTCTTCAGTTACATCATGGCAAATTTTGAAACTGAATTGGTCGTAATGGGCGCTAAGATTGCACTTAAGACTTACCGTCTTCCGATCGAACCCAGTCAATTGAAAAACTTTGATGACTTCCACAAAAAATACGGGAAGTACATCGTAGAAGCAGGTAACTAATCAAAGGGGAGTTTCTCCCCTTTTTTTACTTGCAATTAAATACGGTATATGTTACAATATAGCATATATAAGATAAAGGAGTAGGTATGAGCGAAGTAATTGCCCCGACTAAAAAGCGTAAACGCAGTAAAAAATTTGAGAATTTGGTCGGCCCTACCGACACTAAAGTAGACTTCAATGCCCGTGAGCGGTTGGTAACTGCTCGGATTGGTCTGCTTCTACGCCATTCATTCTTTGGTAATCTTGCAACCCGTATGCAACTAGTTAACGCCGACGAATGGTGTTCTACTGCCGCAACCGATGGTCTAAAGTTTTATTATAACTCTAGGTTCATTATGATGCTCAAGCCTAAGGAAGTTGAATTCTTGGTTGGGCATGAAGTTCTACATGTGGTTTACGACCATATCGGTCGCCGAGGCAATCGTGATCCCCGGCTTTGGAACATTGCCGATGACTACGCAGTCAACGCCGATCTGAAACGGCACAAGGTTGGCGAGTTTATCAAAACCGTTCCTTGTTTGTATGAAGTAAAGTATGACGGTAAGTCTGCTGAAGAAATCTATGACGACCTTTACGAAAAGGCTGAAAAGATTAACGTCGAGGATCTTATCGACCAAATGATTGATGATCATATGGAAGGTGATAATCAAGGCGAGAATGATGGCGAAGAGATTGAAGGTAGCGGCAAGGTTAAAGGTCGTCCTAAGATGAGCCCTGAAGAGCGTGAGCGTGTCCGTCAGGAAGTCAAACAGGCTATCATCAATGCCGCACAAGGTGCTGAAGCAGGTTCTATTCCTAAAGGGGTAGAACGTATGATTAAACAGCATACTAACCCAATTATGCCTTGGCGTGAATTGATTCAGACTAATTTGACAAGTGCTATCCGCACTGACTTTAGTTTTATGCGTCCTAATCGTCGCGGTTGGCATATGGATGCTATCATGCCTGGTATGACCCCGGGCGAAGAAATTGATGTTGTGGTTAGTCTTGATATGTCAGGCTCTATCACTGATAAACAAGCTCAGGCATTCTTAGGCGAGATCGCAGGTATGATGGATGCGTTTGATGGTTACAAGGTCCATGTATTCTGTTTTGATACAGAAACTTATAACCCGCAAGACTTTACCAGCGAGAATATGGATACAATTGATTCATATGAACCAGTTGGTGGCGGTGGTACTGACTTTGATTGTATCTTCGGTTATCTTAAAGAAAATGCAATTGTACCCAAGCGTTTGATTGTCTTTACTGATGGTTACCCTTGTGGTAGCTGGGGAGACTCTGAATATTGTGATACGACATGGATTATTCACGGTGATAAGGATCCCAATCCCCCGTTTGGTACATTCGCACTATATGACGAGAAGTGACCTGATATATGAATCCCCCGATAAGGGGGAAACTATATATGCTAGAAAAGTAGGATCTACCGAAAGGGTTTTGATATCAATGAGTGAAAAGGCTTGGTCTCGTATCAATGAACAAGAGCAAGCCGAGATTTGGAAAGATATTAGAGGATTGGCAAAAACTAATCCATCGTTGAATGATGTATTGGATAGGTTGTTGGTAGTGTATGCGCTCATCAAAAAAGAAAACAATTAGGTTTATAGCCATGTGGGACATGTTTGGGCTTGAGTGTCTAATTAATGTCACACAAATTGAAAACCAACATGAACAATGGGAAAAAGAAAATGTTTTCCGTGTCCTTAAAAATGAGTCTACTACACCCAAACCAAAACATGTTCCATTAGAACAGATGATAATGCGGGCTAGGTATAATAGTCAACGCCATTATGAAATCTATGCCTTTGATTCAACATTAACCGAAAAAGATATTAGAGAGACATTTGAAAATACCCCACAAGTAATAGTAGATAGCATTCGTAGAACTGGTCATGAATTTTACAGTGATAGAGTCTTAGAAAGGTTACAGGTGATTGTATGATGTATATTGGTACAAGTTTGGGTGGTTGCTTGCAGAGTATCCTAAGGGGTGAAGTGTCCGAGGATCAAGTTTTGATGATTATTACTAGGACTAAATGTGAAACCTATGAGCAGTATGTTGGGGTAATTAAGATGTATTATGATGAAGGTAATCAGTACTCTAGGAATTCTCAAAGGTACGACTTCTCAAGATTTGATTTTGAAACCATTATGGAATTGGCTTCCAAACTTTACAATTCAGGTAGGATTCATCAGCCTAGGCTCTTCTCGGACAATGTGTATTCTGTTGCTGGAGAACTTTGGTTACAAGTAGTACCTACTAATAAGAATTCTTCACCCGCGGTAGTAGATGCTTATGAAAAATACAAAATAGTTGATGCGCTAACACGATGATAAAAATTGATCCTGTGGTTTGGTTTACTACAAGATGTTTAGACTTTAAGCCAGCTCATTTCGTATTGGCTAAAACTTCAGTAACTACTAAGTCTACCGAATGGATAGTAACTAATCTTAAGGGCAGATATGCTCTAATATCTATTATAGATGAGTTTTATCAAAAATCTCAAGTTCCTGCATTTGAGGATCCAAGAGAAGCTGTATTATACGAACTAACTTGGTCATAATAAATTTTACAATGTAGTCAAAATTTATTAAATAATTATATAATCAGGAGATTGAAATGAGTTTCTTAAGACATGTAGGCAAACACGGTGATCGTAAAATAGCAGTTATCTTTAGGGAGGTTCCCGGAGAGCCACATATGTGTTTGGTAACATACACTGAAACATTGAATATGCATGTTCACGACCCAATGATTCAATGTATTGAAAGTGACATTGGTCAGAATAGTGAAAACTTAGCAGATGCCCTTAACAGAACGTACACCAAAGACGGTAAACCTATTCTTCATGTACTTCACCATGAAGGTCAACTTAAAAAGGTTAATACAGAACAAATCGTAATGACCCCTCAACCTAATACTAGAATCAAGTTAAATGAATTGAACAAGATTCTAAACGAAATGCAACAGGGTGAGGAAGCAGTCCGTAGATTGGCTGAAATGGATAAAAGTATGGGATTACAAGATCCTGCTGATGTAGTCCGTAGAATGCGTGGACCACAATCTGGTGTTCCAGGATCAAGTGATATTTTAGGTGATAGTTCATTAGCACAACAAAGAATTGAACAAGCACAAAAAATGGAGCGTGAAGCACAGGGTCTATTAGCTGAATCAAAGCGTTTAATGGAAGAAGCTAAATCATTAGATCCCGATATTGGTGCATCCACAACACCAGTTGTTGACGCAACTCCAGTTAAGGCAAGAAAATCAAGAGCAAAAGTTAGTGCATAATGTCACCAGAATTTATCTCCAAATGGGAACACATCCTAGAGGATGTTGAAAAACAAAAAATTCCAGTGCAATTCATTAAAAAGATAGTACTGAAATTGCAGGGTAAAAGACAGCAAACAATTAATATTGAAAAATTTTTAAGCCAAGGTCTAGATCCAGATCAAATTGAAGAAGCGGTAAGTAGAAAGCTTCATGAACTTGATGATTCTATTACTAGCCTAGAATTTATTCTCAATGTTCAAAGTATTGCTGATACCGTTCAACCTGAAACAGATCGTTTATTGGGCAATTTATGAAATTGATTATTGCCTGTGACCCTGATGGTGGGATAGGTTATCAGAATAAATTACCTTGGAATAAAATTGAAGGTGATTTACCTAGGTTTAAAGAATTAACAACAAATAATATTGTAGTAATGGGCCGTAATACTTGGGATAGTCTTCCTAAAAAACCATTACCTAATAGAATTAATGTTGTGGTTACTAAAAATAATATTAGCGAAGTTACTACTATTCCTATTATATCAGAACATTTCAAAAATGATTACCCCAATGCTTATTTAATAGGTGGTGCTAAATTAATTAATACGAATTGGTGGGCTATAGATATGATTCACCTAACAAAAACTTATTTTAAATATGTTTGTGATACTTTTATAGATTTAAATTATATAGAGAAAATGTTTAAAGTTATTCAAAGTGAAAATCATAGCGACCATGTTTACCAAGTTTTAAAACGCAAATGAAACAATATATTGACTTATTAAAAGATATACTAGAAAATGGCGAAATGAAAGACGACAGAACTGGTATAGGAACAATATCAGTATTTTCTAGACAATTAAGATTTGATTTACGCAAGGGATTTCCTGCTGTTACTACTAAAAAATTAGCTTGGAAAGCCTGCGTGGGTGAACTATTATGGTTCATTGAAGGTAGTAGCGACGAGCGTAGACTAGCTGAAATAACATACGGTACTAGAGAAGGTGCTGTTACAATTTGGACACCTAATGCGTTGGCAAGTTATTGGAAAGATAAGGCAAAATTTGACGGTGATTTGGGAAGAGTCTACGGAGTACAATGGCGAAATTGGTTAACACATATTCCAACCGGCAACCCCGATCTTGATGGAATTAATGGTAAAATATACTTTAATCCAATATACGAACATATTGATCAATTAAAAAATCTACTTAAAGGACTGGTAGAAGATCCTAATGGCCGTAGACATATTCTTAGTGCATGGAATGTTGGTGAATTAAATCAAATGGCATTGCCACCTTGTCATGTTATGAGTCAATATTATGTAAACAAAAAGCGTGAATTGAGTTGCCATATGTATCAGAGGTCCGTGGATGTTTTCTTGGGTCTACCTTTCAATATTGCTAGTTATGCTCTACTAACACATTTGATTGCCCATCATTGTGGTTACAAAGTTGGTGAATTAATTATCAGTACCGGTGATACCCATATTTATAAAAACCATATTGACCAAGTTAAAGAACAATTATCCCGTGATCCGTTATCCTTACCTACATTAATGCTATCCGTAGAAAAGAAAGATATTTTTACAATGACTATGAATGATATTCACTTAGAAGGATATGCTAGCTATGACCCAATCAAAGCGGAAATGGCTGTATGAAAGATTATATAGAAACTAGGGTACATTACTTCAGCGTAGGTGATGCAGAAGATCCTGATATCTATGCCGCTCAACCCCTTTGGGAATTTCAACAGACAGAAAAGGGCAAGTGGATTATGGATAATTCTATTGAAACACCTATTTGGCATCGGCATATAGATCATAATACATTTGGTTATACTTATTATGTTACCGCTAAATTGCCTAAAGAAAAATATACATTTTTCAAACTTAAATTTGATTAATTGAATCCCGTAGATAAATACGGGCATGTGGATCTTATCTGTTTTACCTAGTTACGCTATACATGGTTTATTAACTGCTGGTATTATTGGTGTAATTCTAGGCTTTGTATTAGGGTTTATACCAATAATTGGTAAATATAAACTACCCATTCAAATTATTAGTATATTAATACTAACTCTTGCCTTATACTTAGAGGGCGGGTTAGAAAATGAACGCTTATGGCAATTGAAAACTAAAGAAGTAGAAGCCAAAGTTGCTGTATCAGAAACTAAAGCGGTAGAAAAAACTGTAGAAATACAAGAAAAGATTGTAAACAAAACCAAAGTTATTAAACAAAAGGGCGATGACATAATCAAATATATTGATAAAGAAATCGTTAAAAAAGAAGAGATTGTCAAATATATAGAAAATTGCCCAGTGCCACAAGAAATAATTGAACAGCATAATAAGATTGTAAATCTATCTAGTCAATCTTCGGGCGAGAAGAAATGAAAAAGTTAATACCAATGGTATTATTACTATCAGCCTGTGCTAGTACTCCTGTTCCAATAGAGCGTAAATTTCCGCCGTATCCTAATACATTGTCAGAAAAATGTGAGCCATTAAAACCAATTGAACCTGCTGATAAAGTAGCCATTACAGACATGTTAAAAACAGTAGTTGAAAACTATGTAACATATTATAATTGTGCAACTAAAGTTGAAGGTTGGCAAGAATGGTATATTGAACAAAAAAGAATATTTGAAAGCGTAAAATAATTCTCAGTTCACAAAAGCCTTCTATGTGATAAATACTGTATAGATTTGGAACATAGCTATGGCCACAATTGAAGTTATTAATGTAGGGGCAGCTGCCAATGATGGCGACGGTGATCCCTTACGCACTGCCTTTCAAAAGGTAAACAATAATTTTGCAAATATTAATTCTATAGGATTTTCTACAGCACAGGAAATTACTGTTGGTGTAAGTCCTCAATTGCTATTAAGTACTCCTGTATATTATTTTACACAGGCTACTATGCAAATTAATTCTAGTAATTTACTGAATGATGATAGTCAAAATATTGTGATATATTCAGCAATTAATAATGGATTAACTGATGTTAATTGGACAGGACAATTTAGTCAATATTTTGGAAATCTTGTAACAAATTTTGACATGATTGTAGAAAATGGCAATGTTAATTTATATGCACTTCCTTTGGGTAATGCAGCCAATACTACAATTTCACATTTTATTTCTTATCAAATAACATATAATTATATAGCTTCAGGCAGTATAATAGCACTTTCCCAAGATACAAATTCTGAATTGGTAACTGAAACTGGATTATTAATTACAACATGAGGGCTAGAGAATTTATTACAGAAGCAATAGGATCTATACAGCCTGCGTTAGAGCGCACATTACCTGCAGCATGGGTTATTGATAAATTAAAAAATAATGATTTTTATACACAATATAGATTTGGTGTTGCATTAGCAGGAGCAAAGGGAGCTAAACAGCGGCAAGAAGATTCTGTACCTGAGTTCGCTAAAGAAACTCCATGGGGAGAAAATTTAGTTATAGTATCATATGCAGGCAGAGATCCATTACAGGGATATCTAGATGATGCAATGCATGAGATGGGA
>Ga0209499_1000166_pt1 | contig 48912 bp, 51 predicted proteins | sample C_130208_EF_Meta_FD_187306 | JGI IMG/M metagenome (GOLD analysis project Ga0209499, IMG submission 187306) | Freshwater microbial communities from Lake Croche, Canada to study carbon cycling - C_130208_EF_MetaG (SPAdes) (version 2) | ecosystem: Environmental > Aquatic > Freshwater > Lake...
TAATGTCAGTGAAATAAGGCTCAGCCCCATCGCTACTTAAGCTACATCAAATTTTTGAAGCTTTTGAATTTGAAGAGGTTTTTGGCCTGCCCAGCACGATTCGAACGTGCGACCTACGCCTTAGAAGGGCGTTGCTCTATCCAGCTGAGCTATGGGCAGTTATATTAAATACAAGGACTTACAACTTATTTGCAAATTCCACATCTTGTTTTGGTCAGGATTTGGTCAGGAATATTGCAAATGGCATCCATACAAAAGAGAAACTCCCGCTTTCGAGTCAGAATCACTCGGCAAGGCAAAAGCACCCTTTGTGCGACATTTTACAACCGTTTAGAGGCGCTGCAGTGGGCTAAGCAAACAGAAGCCCAGCTCAGACTCGGACTCTATGCGGAGCCTTTAGCTCCAGCCAAGCCCCATCAAGAGGTGAGCTTCGATGAGGCTGCCACCCACTACATGAACACCCACTCGATTCACAAGAAGATTGTCCGCTCCGAGACCTACCGCCTGCAGATCCTGATTAAGCGCTGGAAGGATCTAACCCTCAAGCAAATAGATAAACAAGCCGTCCTAACCCTGCGAGATGACCTGCTGGGACTAGGACGCTCTGGCGAGACGATTAACCATTACTTTAATACCCTATCCAAGCTTTTTCAGATGGTCAATAACGAGTGGGACTTACCGATCCCCAACCCCATTAAAGGGATCAAGCGGATGCCGCCTTCCCAAGGACGGTCAAAAAGAGCCGATATAAGGGTTGAACGATTGCTCTTATCTACATGTAAAAAATTGAACTTCCATATTCTTGGTTCCATGATCAAATTTGCCATACAAACAGGCATGAGACGGGGGGAAATATCGGGGTTATCTTGGGGTGATGTTGACCTAGTTAAACGTAAGATCTACTTGCATCAAACGAAAAATGGCGAGCCTCGGCAAGTACCGCTCTCTAAGGATGTCATTTCTGTCTTGGATGGCTTGAAAACTATGGGTACAAATGAGGTATTTCCAATGAGCATGAATGTACTCAGGAATCAATTTGATCGGGTTAGAAACATGGCTGAAAAAGATTGGAATGAAACTGGGGTTAACCCATTTGCAGATCTGCGCTTTCATGACCTAAGACATGAGGCCTTAAGTAGGCTCTCAGACGCAGGCCTAAACGTAATTGAGCTTTCGTATATCAGCGGGCATAAGACCATGGCGATGTTAAAGCGCTATACCCACCCTTCTCATCAAGCAATCTGCAACAAGCTTGATTGCATGTAGAGTCAGGTCCATGCAATACATGACATCAACCTAATACATGTATTGCATTAAATATTTTCAAAATAATTGATTAAAACATTACCAAATTTAGAAAAATTATATAAACTAAGTACAAGATTACAGAGACAGCACTAACCAAGCTGGCATCAAAGGTTTAAGCCCCAGAGATGTTTACGTAACAGAGGTCAATGTTATAAAAATAGGGTTCCCGAAAGGGAGGAAGCACAGGGGTAGAAGAAATCCAAGTAGCCCCAAGGTATCTAGGCTTGTAACGGCAAAAATGCTGTGCAGGCCTTTTTTACGTCCATAGTCTTGCACAGCTTTCTCATTAATTTAATTATTCGGAGAAAGTATGAAATATAAGATTTCTAAAGAATTATTAGAATATGACCCCTATCCTGACTTTATAAGGGAGCTAGAAGACACAGTAGAGTACTTAAAAGCGCAAAAACGAGCATTCGAAGCAGCAATAGCAAGTAAAGACTTTCATCATCCAGATTTTGAAAAAATTGATATCGAACAAACTGTCAAAGATTTGAAAGAGCGTATTTGTATTCTGAATATTGACAATGAAGCACTACTCAAAAGTAGGGATATGTTTGCAGAAAGATGTAAGGAAAACTATAGGCAACTAGCTTATTGGGAGAAACGAATAAAGCAGGACCCTCATTCTGAAGGAGCTTCACAATGAGAGAAGTGATTCCTTATTTCCCTTGTTATGCAGAGAATATCATCGCAGATAGGAACTATCGATCCATGTCTTTATTGGAGCGTGGTTTGTGGATATCAATCTACTTGGAATGCTGGCCAAATGTAAGCGTTCCAAAAGATCCAGCCAAAATGGCCAAAATTCTAGGCTTTAGCCCCGATGAAATCATAAGTATCCCCATGGCCAACATCATGTACTTCTTTAAAGAGGAAAAAGGTGAAATCATAAGTCCAGAGCTAAACAGACAGCGTGAGGAATTCAAGCGAACAAGGGAAAAGAAGTCTGCTGGAGGCAAAAAAGGGGCAAGAATTAAGAAGGAAATGGCTATAGGTAATCCTGAAGGTATACCTATAGGAAGACCTAATGGTTCCTCATGTCATATCAAATCAAATCACATCAAATCAAATCAGCTTGTAGAGAAGGGAGTAATGACTCCAGAGCAAAAAGCTTGGGTAGACGAATATGAAAACTTTGATGATGCGACTGCACAATACCTGAAAGCCTCAAGGGGCTAATTATCGTGATGGTTTTTAAATAATCTGCCTAAATGATAGATATAGTGATAAGAGAAAGTCATGCATAGGGTAGCGAAATACTCTGCAGAAATATATCCAGAAATCGTAAAACAGGGTATTACCGCTTCTTTGGAATCATCCCCAGCTCTATGGCTACCATCTCAAGAAGTCTGATCCTAGCGGTCGTTTCAACAGACCGCTGACGGCTTTCCTTGGTACACCAACCATGCTTCCAGTTAGGGTGATTTTGTCCGCTGAGTGAAGCGCCACCATGGTTGCGGCATCTAGTTTTACCAACCAGCGCATGCTTCTGGCAATGGGCATCCCTACCCCTGAGCTTAGCTCCGCACAACATTCTTTGGTCTCTTGGGTGGATTGGCCAGCTTTTGGATACGCTGTCTAATCTGTTCTCTGGTCAGGTATTTTTCCATGACTAGCTTTTGACTATTTCTATTAAGCATAATTTAAATAGCTCTAGTAATAAAGGGTTGGTAAAGGGTTTTCACTAATTACTTAAGATGATTATAGAATCTTTAATTATATGTAGTTGCTGTTAATGTTTCTAGAAACTTAATAATCACCCATAAAATAATTCTTTAACTTAATTTATAGAAAAGTAAATATGAAAAAAATTTTAGCAATCAGTATCCTTTTTTCAATGAATAATGTTTTTGCTGCAAATCCGAGTGAACTCTCTAAATGTGTTTTAGCCTATTGGAGAGCTAGCGGAATGATGGCTTCTGCAGGAAATATTGAACAACAAAAAAACTTTGGTAGTGCTGCAACTAGTTTTTTAGAAGCTGGAAATAGAGTTTTCGGACAACAGTCCTTTTCAAATTACTTGGAAGGCAATAAACAATTAATAAAGTCAATGAATCAAGATGACCTATTGGGTGTTGTGCAAAGATGCAATACGCAAGGACCTTCATATGCAAAATAAGATTTACTACCTTAATACCAATAATTTTTTTAGACTAAAGATGAGCAAAATATTAATAAGGATAGTTTTTTTCCCATTGATTATGTTGACATCTAATTATGTCTATTCTGCTAATTCTTATTTGTTAGAAATCGTATGCAAAAAGGAATCTAGCGTTACTTTTGTTAGGTCATTCTGGGCTAACGATGATATGGATGCTCAAAATAAAGTGAGAGAAATTCTGTCTAGTGTTGAATTTCAGAGTAAAGGTGAGTGTACGGTCAAAAATCTTAAAAGGAGCTAATTTTTACACTACTAATAAAAAACTAAGTTGATATATCTCCTATACCTACCCCGCATACTGCGTATAGCTAATGCCATTGGCAATCAACGGTGTGACATTGGTGACATTCTCTCCTGATGTAGAGAAGAAGCCTAGAACATCAGCAGTACTTCAACCAGTATTGAGTTTGTCTTGCCAAAAAATAAGGACGATTACTTCATGTGCGCTAAATACTGAGAATATTAATAAATATTAGCATTAATCATCGTCTACACAGAAAGTAAAAAAAACACTACTCAAATGACCAAAATACTATGTATAGCTGTGCCTATAACAAAGGGGTCAATTTAGGGGGTGGGGGTATGGTGAGGTCTGGGTTCAAAGAATTAAAAACCAACCCGAAGGTTGGTATTTGATGACCTTGTAGAAAAAATAATTGTGCTTCTAAGTTATATTGAAGGACAATTTTTTTCTTTCATGGCACCGTTGACATATTTTAAGTCAAGACGAATTTCTTTTAGTTGCTCGTTAGCATTCCCGTGGTCAACATTTCCCCACATTGCCCACCCAGTAAAAAGTGCAGTAACTACTTGGGTAGTTCGTGCATCAGACTCTTTTTTATTCATCGATTCAGTAATTGCTGCCTCTGCTTTTAACAAAACAGGTTTTTCTTTAGCAAGTTCTTCGCAAGATTGTCGCAAAAAGAAGTTATAGTCGACTGCAAATACCGAAGTAGCACTAAATGTTATAAATAGTGCCAAAAATATTGTAGTAACTGAAGCCTTTAATTTCATGTCAAATTCCTTGTTTTTGATGGTTGTTAATTACAAATAAAATATTACAGCATTTACTACATTTAGTATATTTTGAGAGCATAGTTGCAGTGTTATGTTGTGGGAGGTAATTTTTTCAACAATAGAGGCTGCCCTGACTTGTGAGCCTCTGCTTACTTAAGCCCTAAATCCCTAGGCTATAAAAATAAAGTAATGATTTACTAAGTATTCAGTAAATCAAAAGGACTAAACGTTAATGCTCGTAACAATAGTAAATATCTTAGTAATCATTGCCTTAGTTCTCTACCTCGCTAAAAGATGGAACGAGGCTAAGGAAAAGAGGGATATTCATGATTCCTTAAGGACTAGTGACAATGAAAAGAAGTCTTCAATTTTTCCATTCCTATTTAAATAACTAGGCATTTCGTATAAGCATATTTGAGTGTATGGGATGCGGGAACAGATAACCCAAATCGGGGTGTGGGGGTAAGGTGGGGTCAGGATGCTAGAAAAACGATAAGGGTAGCTACTGCTTTCGTTATATTAGCCCCATGAGCAAAGATAAACGTGGTCTTGGAGATGTGGAGTTCGCTGGGAAGATCAAAACTCAGACCTTCAAACAATTCCAGCTAGAACGGCTTATAAAGGACGGCATAGTCACCCTTGCATCAAAGTTAGCAGAAACCAAGGATCTGGAGTTACAGCGCAGCCGAGACTTTGAGGCTGCATCAGTTGATGAGGAACGTCATCGTAAGACTGCTACAACAGCGCCAAAAGATAAGCTAAGGAACCTACCCTTAACTCGGGAGCGGTTCGAGGAATAAAAAACTACTCCGAAGAGTGGTTTATACAGCATTTAGATAGCTACATACTTCGGAGAATATCGGCTTTCTTTGTGTTGTAATCCTCTAGTGTGATTAACCCTTTTTTTAACATATTATTTAAGTCATCCAACCGTTTTGTTGGATTTGGCAGTGGTGAGTTTGATGGTTTATTGCCAGCTATAGGCTGAACAGTACTCGTCACCCCCGATCCGTTGAGTGATGCAGGATTAATAGCTTCAGAATTCGCTGAAATTGCTGGCACTACATTTACATTTCTTAAAGGGCGCAAGAAGGGGTCGCAAACATCATTTTTTGCTACCTCTATCCTTGCAGGGCCAGATATTGGATTGAAGATATAAAAACAAACTGCTTCACCAACCTTAACATCTACCCTTGCAGTAGTTTCGCCACCGCCAACTACCTTCTTATTGGCATAAACAGTGTAGGAGCCAGGGGTTGCCTTAATGATTGAATATGTACCTTTTGGTTGAGTAAATTCTGTTGTATTAATTTTGTAGTCTGTATCGCCAGAACCCAAATAGGAGACTGTCTCAGTCCCAACTGGAATTAGATAAGTTTGACCATCCTTGGGAACAAGTTGCTTGCCTGTGTTTAAAGCTCTGGCTTCTTCCATTCTGTTTGATGTAGCCACTGTGGAAATAACACTGCATCCCGATAATTGAATGCCGCCAGCCGTTAATAAAGCTGCAGTAAGAATTCTTCTCATTTCAGTAATCCTATTAATTTATTCGTTAATGCTTAAAGTGTTCTTAGAATTTCTGCCTTTTTTTCGTTGTACTCATCAGTTGTAATTAGACCTTTCTTAAGCATCGTATTAAGGTCCTCCAGCTTTTTAGCAGGGTTTGGAGCATCACTTACTGGGGAAGATTTTGTAGGTGGCATGATTGAAGTCCTAGCAGGACTTGGAGCTGTATTGCCAGTATTCGATTTAGTCTCAACGATTACACCTGGTGCGGCTTGTGAAGAGGCAGCATTAGCTTGTGGACCAGTAGGAAGTGCTGGAATTACATTCCCTTTAATCATTTCGATATTAAGAGTAGGTGGATACGAGAAACCAGCGCCTGTACCAGCATCAATCGCATATCCAATCAAACCTCCAGCAACGATATTGCCCCAGGTGGCGCCCTCACTCGCAGATTGAAAAACTCCCACACCAACGTGGCTCTCATCTTTTTTGCAGGTCGCCGACATATCTCCATATGCCTTCAAAATCACTACTGACCCAGGAGTATTCACATAAAAGGTACCCTTATCATTGACAAGAGTGCAATAAGCGCCTGTTACTGGCTTGCCCTCATGAGTAGTAGTCACTGAAATTGGCTGGTTTCTTGAACCAGTAATAGATGCGCAACCTGTTGCCATGATGCTAATCAAAAGTAGAAAATACAGACCGATTCTGCTCATCACTAATACCCAATTAAATTAGTTAAGAAAGGATATAAGATTTAGTATCTCATGACTCTCTAAAAGGTGGTGCTAGTATCAATATCAATGAAAAGAAGTCTTTAATCTTACCATTTCGATTTAAATAACTAGAGATTTCGCATGAGCATATTTGAACGCATAGATTGCGGGAATAGATAGCGCAAATCGGGTTGTGGGGGTATGGTGGGGTCAAAATCCTAGGAAATTGATATGGGTAGCCCCTGCTTTTGTTACATTGATCCCATGAGCAAAGATAAATGTGGACTTGGAGATGTGGAATTCGCTGGGAAGAGCGTGACTCAGACTTTCAAGTAGTCTTATCTAAAGAGTTTCATTGAGTGGGGACTGCAAAATAAAAAACCACCCGAAGGTGGTTTCTCATAAAACAGTAAAACTCAAATTAGAACTTGTAACCTACACCAACGAGTAAGTTATATGCCGATGAAGATGGGTTGTAACTAGAAATAGCTGTTTTTGGAGTGCCATTGCCAAAAGGACCATTGAACCCTGCGTTTCCATAACTGTAGTAGTTGCCTTCAGCAAAACCATAGAAACCGCCAGTAATGATTTGCTTGTATCCTAAGCCGACAACATAACCGCTAACAGTAGTTGAACCAAAGGATGCTCCATTGTCAATATCTCCTGCAAATCCTTGTTGATATTTTGCCTTTAATGACTGACTTGCATATCCAGCTTTGAGGTAGGCAAGCTTATCTTTATCAATAACATAGCTTGGAGTCACAAAAACGCTGTATTGATTTGAGGCTTCATATTTAGTTCCAGGGCATGGTCCACCACATCCGCCTGCAGGTCTGTAAGTAGCAGTACCAGAGGAAGAACTAATAGCCTGATACTCGGCTCCCAGTCCCAAAAGAAAATTAGGGGCAACAGAAAAGTTGTAACCTAAACCAAGCATTAATGGCATTGTGCCGATATTCTGCGAAGGTGTAGGAATTACAGAGGTGCCAGTGCTATCTCTTGCAGTAAAAGTTGAGCCGCCTACATTGGTGTTTTGATAACCAGTAGCTATTTGACCATAGAAACCCTGAAAAGCTGATTGAGCCATTGCTGAACCTGCTAGTGCTGTTGTAGCGACAGCTACTAATAATTGTTTTTTCATTCTGTAAATCCTCTTGTATAAATAGTGAACTTTATTAGCCAACGATGGCTTATTTTTGACGCATACAAATTATATAAATAACTAACAATTTGGCTACTAAAAAACAATCACCCCCCCCCTAAAACTCCACTGGCTTGTCGTGTGGGCGTTGTTTTTAAGCAAATGACTTTCCCGCTCAGAATATTTGCCCAATCAGCACCAAAAATGACTCACTGCTTGGTCAGGATTTGGTCAGGATTTGGTCAGGATTTTCCCAATTTGGTCAGGAATTATTGTATAAATGGGTTTGGTGCAAGAAATAGAATTTGCGACCAAAAGCTTGTAAAGCCTTGTATCTATTAAGTCTTTAGCGAGTTTGGGAGTTTGGTGCAGCACGATTCGAACGTGCGACCTACGCCTTAGAAGGGCGTTGCTCTATCCAGCTGAGCTATGGGCAGTTATATGCTGGGTGTAACTAGAACAATAAGGGAAAGTGGTCGGAGTACAAGGATTCGAACCTTGGACCCCCTGCTCCCAAAGCAGGTGCGCTACCAGGCTGCGCTACACTCCGACGGAATCAATATTCTACACTGAGATGGCCTACAGGGGCAAATACTGTAAGATTCGGGGCATGGAAGCCTTATTTTTAAGCAAATTCAGAAAGCAACTCAGGGGCTTTCTTGCCTTCAGTTTTCTGCTTGCCAGCTTACTGGGCACCCACTGGATTGGCTTTGCTCACGGCATTGCTCACTCCGGAATCCATCACCAAAATATTGAATTAAGTTGCACAGACCAAGCGCCAGCCCTTGGCCATAGTTTTTCTAGTTGTCATTTGCTTGATGCACTCACACTTGCTGGCTTTGTTGCCTCAACTCCAAACTTATACCTTGGCACCAACCTCTTTCATGAGATGCAATTGGTATCCAATGATTCTTCACTAGCTCAAACTCAAATTGGGCTTTATCAATCTAGAGCTCCACCTAGCTTCTTTCTGTAATTCATCATCACGCCAAGCGAATGCTTGGCCTACCGATTTATTCAATGCATCCACCTTACTAGGTGCATTTTTCAGAATGAAGGCTTCACTATGCGGCACCCCCATCATTGTTTAGGCAAGCAAAAACTCATTTTTATTCTTATCTCTAGCTTATTAAGCTCAGTCACTGTCGCTCAATCAGCTGCCCCAAGCTTGGAAATTACTGCTACAGGATCGCAAGAGGCTACTCAAAGCATTCTGACACCAACTAAGGTTTTGCAAGGCGATGAGCTTCTCAATAAATTAGGTGCAACTCTAGGCGCCACACTAGCCAATGAGCTTGGTGTCTCTGCTACAGGATATGGCGCAGGCTCATCTCGACCAGTCATTCGAGGTCTTGAAGGTGCACGTGTACAAATTTTGCAAAATGGTCTCTCCGTTGGCGATGTATCTAACATCTCACAAGATCATGCCGTGGGAAACAATATGCAAAATGCGCACCAAGTTGAGATTCTTCGTGGTGCAGCTGCCCTACTCTATGGCTCAGGATCAAGCGGTGGACTAGTTAATGTGATCAACGATCGCATCCTCACCAATTTGCCTGATAGACCAACTGGCGCTGTCAATACCAGCTATGAGACTGTAAATAATGGCAGATCTGGAGCATTAGAGGTAGATGGTGCTTTTGGCTCAATAGCAGTACACGTAGATACCGCAATGAATAATGCCAATAATTACCGCATACCAGGCAACTCAACACAATCGCAGGGTGAGCCTACTGGAGGGTGGACTGTTCCACCGGATGGAAACGGCGGCAATAACTATTCTGGTAACTTACCCAATAGCTTCAGTAAGCAGAATAATTTAGGTGTTGGCGTTTCTTACATAGGAGAATCTGGCTACACCGGAGTTTCTGTAGAGCGCTTAAATAATAACTACGGTATTCCGACACCTGAAGGAGGATCGATTAACCAATCGCAAAATCGATATGACGTTCAGCATCAAACTCGAGATCCATTTGCGGGATTTTCATCTTTGAAATTGAGTGCAGCCAATTCGAATTACAACCATACTGAATTTAATAACGTGGGTAGCGCTGCTGCAGTTTGGAAGAACATTGCCAATGAGGCTCGCCTAGAATTGGCTCACAATCCGATAGCTGGATGGAAAGGTACTTTTGGAGCTCAAGTCTCTGCTGCCTCCCTCAATGCTACCGAAGTGGGTACAGGTAGTTATGCCATTGTTCCTCCAACCAAAACCAATTCTAATGCCTTATTTTGGATCGAGGAAGGCAAGTGGAATTCTTTACAAGGCAGCCTGGGGCTACGCTATAACAATGTTGCCCAGAATCCGAATTTGGGTACAGCCTTAGAGACTCAGCCTACAGTCACCCCTGCCGGAACTACTCCTAGTATTACTCTGCAGAATCGCAAATTTAATCTCATGTCCTATTCTGCCGGTAGCTTATGGAATTTCATGCAAGGGTATGGAACTGGGGTAGCTTATACCGTGTCACAAAGAGCACCGAGTGCTCAAGAACTCTATTCTTATGGCGCACATGAATCCACTGCCACCTTTGATATTGGTAATCCCAATTTGGGTAAGGAGACCTCACATAACTTAGAGTTCAATATTCAGAAGACTAGTGGATTATTGAGGAGCAAGGCAAGTGTCTATGCCAACCGTTTTAATAACTATATTTATGGTTATTACACTGGTAGCACTATTAATAATGGTGGGCAAGGTGATGGCTTTAACGTAGTGACTGCGCAGCAAGCTGCAGCGACCATTAAAGGTATTGAAGGTGAACTTACCTACAACTGGAATCAGACTGGCTTAGGCAGTCGCGTATTCGGCGATGCTTCACAAGGGACTTTTGATGCGGGAGGTAATCTACCCCTACAGCCTGCACCACGCTTAGGCGCAGAGTTAGCACACCAAAAAAATGGCTGGCTTACGAGTACGACTTACATCTACAGCTATCAACAGAATCGCTTGGCAAGCTGGGAGCAAGGCCCTGCTCCAAGCTATAACTTATTAAATGCTGGCATCTCTTATACAGAAAAAGTAAGAGATGTAAATTGGACTGTGTATATGAATCTGAAGAACTTGCTCAATGAGCAAGTTCGGTATGCTACGACGCCAATGGCTGTCAGGTTATATGCACCTCAACCCGGTAGGAGTCTCATGATTGGCTTGCGAGGAACCTTCTAAGTTTTCGCCTATTTTAGATAGGCCATTAGTAAAGCTCCAAATCCTCCTGAGCCAAGAATCACTAATACTGGATTAATCTTGGTTCTGAGAATGAGATACAGAGTGACTAAGGCAAGCGCCAAAGTAATACCACTCACTACAGATGCTTTAGCAACAGCATAAACTCCAGAAGACATTAGCCCAATAGAAATGGGCTCAAGTGCATTTTGAATCGATCGTCGCCATGGATTTTCTCCAAAACGATTCCAGAGCCTTCCCATATAAAAGCACATCAGGCTTGAAGGCAAAAAGAAGGATAGCAAGACTACACCTGCACCGATGAGCCCAGCAATTTGATAGCCAATGACTAAGACCATCAGCATATTAGGGCCAGGCGCTAACTGGCCAACACTATAAATATGGACAAACTGGGTATGGTCTATACCGAACTGATGTGCAAGTATGGTTTGCATTTCTGGCAGCACGGCAGTGCCACCACCAACCGCCAGAACAGAAAGTAAGGCAAAGGTCCACGCCAAGTGAATCAATAGGCTCATTGGGTTTGACCTGGTCGATAGAGATAGATCGATATCGGCGCCATAATCAGGATCACGTATGGCAGCGCAAGCTTAAAGATGCTCATCAATATAAATGTGCAAACAATAATGGCCAAGGACTTCACATGACGCCAGTGGGTATCGCCTATTTTGTAGGTGATGGCTACCAGCAAGCCAGTGGCTGCTGCTGCAATACCAGCTAAGATGAAATTAATTGAAGGATGATCTGAAGCGCTGGCGTAAATCATGCCAAACCCAAGCACCAGCAATGAGCCCGGGAATATCAAACCCAAAGTAGCGGTGATGGCACCCAGAGCCCCACGCAGGTGATCTCCCGCGAGCACTGCTAAGTTCACGGAATTTAAGCCCGGCATTGTCTGACTAATAGCTAGATAAGCCATGAACTCATCCTCACTGAGCCACTTGCGCTTTTCAACCAAGAGAATACGTTCGTAGGCGATGATGCCCCCGCCAAAGCTGACAGCGCCAATAATCAAAAACTGAATAAATAGATCGCCTAAGCTTGGAGACTTCGCAAGCTGCACATCATCTTGAATCTGAGAGCTCACTCAGGTTTTCCGTATACCAAAGCTGTTTTAGTACTACCAATTTCCAACCAGCTAGCTAGCTCAATTTGTAGTTTCTTAAAAAATTTATCGGCACGTCGATGAGCCTTTTCTTGGCCTCGGTTTGCATCGTTGACTCGATAAGAAAAAGCCAACTCTCCAACAATCGGATCTCCCACACTCTTCATCCAAATCGCAATCTCACAATGTGCTTGTACGCCATCACCAAATACTAAGTTGCCTATTGGTAAACAGGCCTCAAGAATCTTATTGGTACGACCACCCACAATTCGAATGGGTGATTTTTTATCGATCGGTAAGGCCGTCAAACCGGGAAAATACTTAGCAACACTAGCTAAGGATTTTTCAAACAGACTGTCAATAGGCACTGCATCCAAAATTGCGTTGTTGGAGTAAATCGCTCTGCTTGTACCGATCGTATCGCCTCGTAGAATCTCTTCCTTTAGGCGTAAACGTGATTTGATTGTTTTCTTAGGTGATGGATCAAATTCATGGGACTTCTGTAAATCACCCGTACGGCACTTTAAAGTTACCTCACACCAATCATCTACCCAAATATTTTGACGAGACTCACGGACACGTAAAATAATATTGTTTCGTCTGAAATCCTCACCTGGGGTATCGTAAAAGTAAATATTACGTAAACCTGTTGTAGCGTTATCTAAGTGAAAAAATTCCACCTTGCTTTTTTTGCAAAACTGAAGGATTTGATCGCTCAAAGTAGTAATGCGGCTGCGCCTATCCAAGCCCTGAGGCTTAATCAGAAGCTTGAATTCTCTATTGGTAATGCCTTGCTTTGGTTTCAAGTGCTACTTCCCTTAGTAAATACTGAGAGATTAACACTTCGAGGTCTATATTAGAAAGTCAATAGATCTCGGGAACGTACATATCTTTTGGCACCGGTCCACGGAGATAGTCAGGGTTGTGAACCCGTTCTGGCAGAGTAATCTCAGGATGCTCAATTTCCTTGTAAGGAATTTGTGTCAGGAGATGCGAAATACAATTAAGACGGGCTTTTTTCTTGTCGTTTGCAGCCACAACCCACCAAGGCGCCTCAGGAATATTCGTGCGCTCTAGCATGGTCTCTTTTGCCTTGGTATAGTCCTCCCAACGACGGCGAGCATCTAAGTCCATTGGACTCAGTTTCCATTGCTTTAATGGATCATGAATCCGTACCATGAAACGGCTATATTGTTCATCGTCTGAGATAGAGAACCAGTATTTAATCAAAATGATTCCAGAACGGATAATCATGCGCTCAAACTCAGGGACTGTACGTAAGAACTCCTCGTACTCGACATCAGTACAAAATCCCATAACTTTTTCAACACCAGCACGGTTGTACCAGCTTCGATCAAACAAGACGATCTCACCACCAGCAGGCAAGTTTGATACGTAGCGCTGAAAGTACCATTGGGTTTTTTCACGCTCGCTAGGTGCAGTCAATGCGACGACTTTGCAAACGCGGGGGTTAAGACGTTGCGTAATCCGTTTGATCGCGCCACCCTTACCTGCAGAATCACGACCTTCAAATAAAACAGCGACCTTGAGTTTGTTTTCTACTACCCAATCTTGGAGTTTGACCAACTCACCCTGCAGGCGAAACAATTCCTTAAAGTAGACATTTCGAGGTATGACAGAGGCGCTTCCGCTATCAGGTGATAAGCGATCATCATCGAGCTCCATTTCGAGCTCTTCATCCATGCTATCAAGAATGTCTTCTCGAGCACTCTTGTACCAATCATCTATTTCTTTATGCTTTGATGTCATATCTCTTTCCGATACTGATGAGTCTTTGTACCCCTAGGATATGACACTTTTATTACATATGCTGTTTATAAGGTTTTAGTAATTGCTTCCTGGCAATAGAGAGCAAGTTCCTTGCGATCCGGATTACTTGAATTACTCGTTAAATACGGCTCTATTAGGTTTAAATGCACCTCTATATCCTGGCGGCTAGAAATGACATTAGACATCGATTCCAGCAGACCCATATCGCCAATAAAGGCAGCGGCATCGCTCCTCAGACACGTTGATCTCGACCGGTAAGCAATAGCTATCGGCAAGACTGGTGCATGAGCCAAGATGGCGGATTCAAATAAATTGGGCTTAAACGGCAATACTGATTTCCCAGAGGTAGATGTACCCTCAGGAAAGATACAGACCGACTCTACTTTGAGGACTTGGGCCATCTGGTCTACTACCTGCCTCGCATGGCGCGCACTATCTCTACGAATAAAGACGGTGCCCAGCTGCTGTGCCATCCATCCAAATACAGGCCATCCTCGCACCTCCGATTTAGCAACAAAACGGACCGGTCTAAATGCATTAATCACATGAATATCCAACCACGAGATGTGATTTGATGCCAGCAAATGGGGGCTAGAGTGCAATTTCTCGGCACCTATCACTCGTAACTGGATATGAAAGATTTTTAATAATCTCATAGACCATTGTTGTATGTGGCGGTTCTTCTGATCTCGATTGAGGAAGGGGAAAAGGAAAGATAGCGTGCATACTCCGCAAATGACATGCAACAGGATTTGCATCCAAATCCAATAGCGAAGCCAAATACTCGGGGTTGAGGTGGGTTTTGGTGCGGGGCTTGATTGGAAATACTTCATATTTAACCGTAATATAAATCAAGTCATCAAACTGTCGCAAAAGTGTCATGATGCCTTCATAATGAATCGGCTTAATACGTACTCATGACGCATTACAGAGCGATTTGGATTTCAGATATACACCTCGGAACATCAGGGTGTCAGGTAAATTACCTCCTCGATTTTTTAAAGCACAATGAAGCCGATCAGATTTACCTAGTAGGCGATATTATCGATGGCTGGCGCTTAAAACAGTCGTTTTACTGGCCACAGACCCACAATGATGTCGTTCAAAAGCTATTACGCAAAGCCCGTAAGGGTTCTGAAGTCATTTACATTCCTGGCAACCATGACGAAGCGGCTCGACAGTACTTTGGCATGTCCTTTGGTGATATCAAGGTTCAAGAAGAGGTCATACATACAACCTTAGATGGACGTAAGCTGTGGGTAACCCATGGCGATTTATTTGATGGTGTCATGCAATACGCCAAATGGCTCGCCTATGTCGGCGACTCTCTGTATACCTTTATTTTGTACATCAATCGCTATTTTAATATGTTGCGTGTCAGGATGGGACTGCAGTACTGGTCTCTCTCCCAATATCTCAAGCATCAAGTAAAAAATGCCGTCAGCTATATCGCAGACTTTGAGCACATCATGGCCAGAGAAGCCCGCCTAAGAAATTGTGATGGCGTCGTCTGCGGCCATATCCATAAAGCAGAAATTCGTGAAATCGATGGTCTGCTGTATTGCAACGATGGTGACTGGGTCGAAAGCTTATCAGCCCTTGTAGAAACCACAACTGGTGAACTCAAAATTATCTACTGGACACACATACACGGTGATCTAGTAGAGGCACCTGAAATTACTCACCAACCCGAGCTATCAACACTGATTAAAGAGGTTACTGTATGAAAATTATGATCATTACTGATGCATGGGATCCACAAGTTAATGGTGTTGTGAGAACACTCAAACAAACTAGAGCTGAACTTATTGGCATGGGTCATGAAGTTGAGATGATTACCCCGACTGGCTTTAAGTCCATCCCCTGCCCCACCTACCCAGATATTGCCCTGTCCTTGTTTCCCGGCAAGGAAGTGGCTCGCCGCATTAAAGAATTTGCACCAGATGCAATGCATATTGCTACTGAGGGTCCTTTAGGCTTATCAGCTCGCTCTTATGCCGTAAAGAATAATTTGCCATTCTCTACGGCCTATCACACCCGCTTTCCTGAATATGTCAAAGCCCGTACCGGAATTCCCCTGAGCATTACTTATGCTTTTATTCGTTGGTTTCATGGCCCTTCGATGGCAGTAATGGCGCCAACCATTGTTGTTAAAGATGATCTTGAGAAGTTTGGACTTAAAAATGTCGTATTGTGGTCACGGGGTGTGGATTTAGACATCTTCAAAATGCAAGAATCTAAATCTCTCAATAGCGCTCACCCGATCTTTTTATATGTTGGTCGCGTTGCAGTAGAGAAAAATATCAATGCCTTCCTAGAAATAGATCTACCAGGCTCCAAATGGGTTGTTGGTGATGGTCCTGCAATGGCCAGCATTAAAGAAAAATACCCCAACATCAATTACCTAGGCGTATTACAACAAGAAGAGTTGGCCAAGGTATACGCTGCCGCCGATGTTTTTGTCTTCCCAAGCAAAACCGATACTTTTGGACTAGTCATACTAGAGGCTATGGCTTGTGGCACTCCAGTTGCAGCCTATCCGGTGACAGGTCCAATTGATGTTTTAGGTAACTCTGCTGCTGGCGCAATGCACGAAGATCTTCAAATTGCTTGTATGCAAGCTTTGAAGATTCCTCGTGAATTAGCTCGCTCTCATGCTGAGAAGTTTTCTTGGAGAGCAGCTTCGGAGCAGTTTGCCAACCATCTAAAGCCCGTACCCTCCACAGCAGTTCATACCACTGCCCTCGCTTAAGAATTTATTTTGACAGCGCCCTATAACATTAAGCAAAACCCCCATAAAGGCAATCGGGGGCTCACGCGCGCGTGGCATGCAGCTAAGAATTCTTGGTGCGGCATAGTCTATGCATTTCAAGAGGAAAGTGCTTTTAGACAAGAACTGTTCCTGCTGATAGTGCTGAGCCCAATTGCCCTTTTCTTACCAGTTAATCCTCTTGAGAAGTGTGCCCTGATTGCATCGCTCATCATGGTTTTAGTGGTCGAGCTACTCAATTCCAGTGTCGAGGCGGCTATCGATCGTATTTCATTTGATCATCATGATCTATCGAAAAGAGCAAAAGATTTTGGTTCAGCTGCAGTCATGCTCGCCTTACTGATTTCCGTTCTATTGTGGGTAACGATTTGCATACCTCTGGTCATCAATTAGATTAATACTTAAGGAACACTATGTCTGATATTCCAAATCCCCTTGCTGCATTTGATCTTTTTAATTCTCGCTTTGAAGTAAAGCCAAAGAAGACTAAAAAGAGTAAAACTGAGGCATTTAAAAAACTCTTTTCTAAAAAAATTACGAAGAAATTATTTGGTAAGAAATTTGCTACTAAAGCTAGAGCTGAGCTGAGTTCTATAGAGCCTGTAGCTGAGAAGACATTAACCAAGCCAAAGCGCCCTGCATTTCAAATTACTTGGGCTAGTAATACGAGTGAGATTAAAGAGGCTCAGCGCCTACGCTACAAGGTGTTTGCAGAAGAAATGGGGGCTAATCTTCCAAGCAATCCAGAGAACCTCGATATTGATGAATTCGATGCCTACTGCGACCATTTACTGATACGTGATCAGGAATCATTAAGAGTTGTTGGCACCTATCGCGTTCTCCCTCCGCACAAAGCTTTAGAAATAGGACGCCTCTACTCAGATTCCGAGTTTGATTTAAGCCGCTTGGATCACTTGCGCCCTAAACTAGTTGAGCTCGGTAGATCTTGCGTACACGAAGACTTTCGTTCTGGCGCAGTCATCATGGCTTTGTGGAGCGGCTTAGCGCAATACATGCTAAAACACGATTATGAAATCATGCTTGGTTGTGCCAGCATACCTATGGCTGATGGCGGTCATTTTGCAGCCAGCCTGTACAACTCATTAAGCAATGATCAGATGGCGCCAGTTGAGAATCATGCTTTTCCTCGCTTACCCTTGCCACTGGAGCGACTTAATGGCGGCTTAGATGTAGAGCCCCCACCCTTGATCAAAGGTTATTTGAAGTTGGGCGCTAAGATTTGTAGCGCACCAGCCTGGGATCCAGATTTCAACACAGCTGATGTATTGACTATGTTGCGCCTATCGGAAATCAATCCTCGCTACGCTAAACACTTCTTCGGGCAGTAAGAATTACTTTAAGCTAATGCTGTAAGGTCGGCCGATGCGTTCCCATTCGGCCGCTTCTTTTTGAAGGCTAAACTCCGTTAAGGGATGTTCTCTAGCCCAGTCTTTGGAGAGACTAACCAAATAGTCCCCATTGTGCTCAGAGACCTTTACTTTGGGTAAGTTGACATCACTGCGCCCACGGCAAAGTACTTGCGCAAGCCGCATGCAAAATAACATACGCCAATCAGAGAAAGAGACATTGTTGGCTAACTTCCCTAACTTACCGGTGTGGCCAATCAATAAGGCGGCTAGTCTAGCTTGATCGTTCTTTGAGAAACCCGGCATATCAGCATTACCAGCAATGTATGCAGAATGTTTATGATATCCGTTATGTGAAATTGATAAGCCGATTTCATGAAGATTAGCGGCCCATTGCAATAAAGCGATGTTATCCGCCCTACTCTCTTCCTCAGGTCTAGGTAACTGCGCTAAAAACTCAGCAGCTAGATTGCCAACACGCTTAGCCTGTTCTCGATCTACAGCGTAACGCTGCATAAATTGCTCAACTGTTACAAAGCGCATATCCTCATGCTGAGAGCGGCCCAATAGGTCATAAAGGACACCGATTCTCAAAGCGGCATCAGTGACCTCCATAGACTCAATACCAAGCTCATCAAATACAGCAATCATGATGGCAAGGCCACCGGGCCAAACTGAGCGCCTGTCGTCCTTGAGGCCTGGTAACTCGACCTGGTTGATATGCTCATATTTAAGCAGGTGCTTTTTCATGGCTCTTAAGCCATCGCGAGTAATCAACCCATCGGTACCATCTTTCTGGCCATTGAAGTTATTCTCCGCAATGAGTTCTGCTAAGGCGCGTGCGGTTCCTGAAGAGCCGATCACTTGTTTCCAGCCGGCATTCAGATACGCCCCAGAAATGACCTGAATTTCTCTTCTAGCCGCCAGCTCTGCCTCTTTGAAGGCATGAGAATCGACATTGCCCTTTGGAAAAAATCTGAGGCTATGAGAAACACATCCGATATAGAGGCTTTCCATCAACTTGGGCTCGTAACCTTTGCCAATGATCAACTCAGTAGAGCCTCCACCAATATCTACCACCAAGCGATTACCCTGCACTGCGGGCACTTCATGCGCAGCACCGATATAGATTAGGCGCGCCTCTTCTACGCCTGCGATCACTTCAATGGGGAAACCTAAGGCCCCCTCGGCTTCTTGGATAAAGTGAGGTGCATTCTTGGCCACTCGTAAGGTGTTGGTGGCAACAGCACGCACATTGGCAGGATCAAAGCCCCGAATACGCTCACCAAAACGCCGAATTGCCGCAATTCCTCGCTGATAAGCGTCATTGCCCAATAATTTATTGTCAGTTAAGCCAGCAGCCAGGCGGACAGACTCACGCAGCGTATCAATCGGACGCAGCTGTGTACCTGAAGGCGTCTTGACAACTTGGGCTACCAGCATACGAAAGCTATTAGAGCCAAGGTCAACTGCAGCGACTAGCTCAGTTGCATTCATTACAGATTTATTTTGATGTAAGGCCACAACATTTCCAATAGAAGCAGGTTTTCTTGAATGTGTCTATTTTATGAAACTCTAATGACACATTCGTGAAACAAGACCCTAGTCTACTGGGAAGTAGCTTAAGTAGCTAAATTTTGCTCTGGGCTAAAGCAATCCTGACTTCCAAAACTGCAGAAAATACAGCAGTCTCCTGATCTAGGCTTCAAAATGGTGCTGCAGCTAGGGCAGCGATATAAATGCTGAGAATAGCCTTGCGAGATCTCTAGGGTTTCTTGTGCACGGCAGTTGGGGCAAGTAATAGTTGTGTGTACTGAATTCACAGTGACGATCATGAACTGGAACTATTACAGAATGAAGACATTTATTCGGATCGACCAATCTTCACCGAACCGTCACACTTAAGGAGCATGATTAGGGTTTAGATTCACTACAGGAGATATGAGATGCTGTATCAAATTATCCCTCTTGAAATGGGCTCTCTAGTCCAAAGATATATCTTTCAAAAACAGAATAAAGAAATTAAATGTGGAACGGTTTGGAAGCTTGGCTCCATCACCACCCCTACCAAGCCAAAGTTCATCAGTCACTATCAAGCTCAAGTAGGAATTTGTATTGCCGACATTCCTGGGGCAGAAATCAGCAAGACTTATGATGGGGAGAAGGTAATCTACTTTTCTGAGACCATTGATGAAGATGAGCAAGATGAGCTTACGGATATTTTCTATGGAAAATCAAAAAAGTTTTCCGGGGAATACGCACATGTCTTTCAAGATCTGGGGTGGAAAGAATTAGGAGAGAATACCTATATCTTCGGTGAGCTAGAAATTAAAGAGATCAGCGATGAACCTCAGCAATATAAATAAACAAGCAAGCGGATAATTTCTAAACAAATGAAATCTTTCAAAACAATACGCTTAAGCGTATTTTTTCTCACTATCACCATAGCAAGCTTTTCAACGGTTGCCATCGGCCAGACATTTAAGTTCATAGCTCTGGGTGATATGCCCTACTCACCACCCAAAGATTTTCAACGCTTTGAAACCTTAATTACAGAAATAAACGGACTAAAACCCAGTTTCAGTATATTTATTGGGGATACAAAATCTGGCTCATCACTCTGTAGTGATGAGCATAACCAAATTATCAAATCCTATTTTTCAAGCTTTAATGCACCCTTGGTCTACAGCCCAGGAGATAACGAATGGACTGACTGCCACCGACCTTTAGCTGGTGCGTACGATCCATTGGAAAGACTAGAAGCTCTTAGGTCGGTATTTTTTAGCACTAATCAAAGCCTAGGTAAAAATACCCTACGTCTTCAAAGGCAATCTGATCTAGACCCTAAGTATTCCAAGTATGTGGAAAACGCTTACTGGGTTAAAAATAATTTTTTGTTTGTCAGCATTCATATACCCGGTTCCAATAACAATAACGAGGGTACAGAGTCAGCCATCAAAGAATATCAAGGTAGAAATCAAGCTAATCTGGCATGGATTGATCGGGCATTTAATTTGGCTACCCAAAGAAATTTGAGCGGTATCATATTTGCCTATCAAGCTGATATGTTTTACCAGCCTAGCCAACTGACAAGCACCGATAGTGGCTATCGCGATACATTAGAAAGCCTCATATCTAGATCGGAGATTTTTAATAAACCAGTGTTATTGATTCATGGTGATAGTCATCGACTCATCATTGACCAGCCCCTCTATCGTAAGAATCAAAAAAGAGTACTAGAAAATGTATTACGACTTCAGGTGATGGGAGCTGAACAAGTTCAAGCCGTTGAAGTTCAGGTTAATCCTGCGCAAGAACAGCCCTTTAGCTTCAAACCAATTATTCTCAAAAAAAATAACTAGCAAAATCTTATTTCAGTTTCATCTGTAATTGGATAAACTCACAAACTTGAGGCGTAAATGGAACTGGGTGCCCTGCATTCTCGACCACGAATGTGATTAATCCGGGTATTGCAGCCTTTGCAGAGCTTACTCTCTGGCGCGTACATATCTTTGAGTCGGCTCCATAAATAAGCGCCACTTTTCCTTTGTAGCCCTCCATTGCCTCATGAAAGTTCATTCCCCATACATCGGCTTTGTAACTTAAATCGAAGTGGCCTGGTAACTGAACATCTGTAAATGCCCTCTCATCTACCCTAAGATCTTTTGCCAATTGTTTGACTTCCTTAAAACCTACTTCATTTTTCATTGATTTATATAAAGAATAGAGTGCGGTCCAATTCACAGTTAAGGCAATATCATTCAAAATGATTTCGGATATTCTTTTTCCTAGTGATTGCGTTAAGTACATAGCTAGCACACCACCCATGCTGGTGCCCAAGATGGTGAATTGAGTGCTCGATGAATGGTTACTCAAAAGCATCTTTATTAGGCTTTGAATGTCTGATAAGTAAAGAGACATGGTGTAGTTTTGAGACAAAGCAATGGACTCAGAATCCCCTCTCCCAGGAAAATCAACGCTAACTACTTTGCAATCTTCAAATCTTAAAAAATGGGCATGCAATGCACTAAAGGAATCTTTGGTCTCCAAGAGGCCAGGCAAACAAAGTAATACTTTTTCTGCATTGATATTCCCGGAGATGCTATAGGCAAGCTTTCTGTTGCCTCCTTCATCTGCAATATCAAAATACCGAGTTTCTGGCAGAGTAAGGTCTATCTTTGGCTTTGTAAGCACCTCAGGCCGACTGAGCTCTTCTTTAGTATCTAACTCAAGGACTTCTGAGGGTGTATGGAAAAGATCAGATACAAACCCAAACTTCTCTGCTGTGGTGACTGGGGTGATGTATTTTATCTCTTGAGTGAACCCAAGGACCTTAGAAACTATAAGCCTTAAATCTACCAGCGAATCGTATAACTTTCTTTTCATTCAGGCCAAGTCCATTCATAACAAGAGAATACTTGTCAGCATTCATTGTGAACTATAAAGGCATCGAACAATAGTAATGAATCAATAAAGTGCAAAAGTAGTTAGACTGAGTTCAATTAAAAGTAACTAATCTTAGATATCGTTTATTTGACTTACTAACGCTTGGTATAACCTAGCCCAAGAGTTTCAACCATTACCTTGAATACCTCTGTGTTATCCATAAATCCACGGAACTTTTCTGATCCGGGCCCCATAGCATTGAGCACTGCATCATCAGCTGTGTGAACACCCATCTCTTGATGCGAAGGCAAGTTACCAGTCATGTGAATAGCATCTTCTTGTAGCTGAATATATTTAGGGTTAGCAACATACTTGCCAGACTCATCTTTCACTGCCGGCTTAAATGTGCCGTCTAGTTTTGGATGAAGCGTTTCATAGTGATCGGGATAGTTCCCATAAAAGAAGGCCAAACGTTTGCTCACATCAATCTGATTTGGATAACCTGCCACATCCGCTTTAGGATAGTTCGGGTAGCCAGCATCTGCATACACCCCAACCTTTTCCCTTAGGGGTCCTGGTTTAGCATCATTCACAACACCACTGATTGAGCCACTATGGGTATGATCAGGGGTAACAATAATGAGAGTGTCTGGATTTTTCTTTGCAAAATCTTTTGCAATTTGTACGGCATTACTCAGCATGATGGTGTCAAAAGCAGCTCGCTCCCAATCCAGCGGATGATTAAACTTATCAATTAAGGCAGCTTCAACCATCAAGAAAAAACCATTAGGGTTTTTGGATAAGACATTGATCGCTGCTTGCGTCATCTCCGTTAAATCAGGCTGATCAGGATATTGCGCCACTGTATTTTTCTTTAAGAAAAGCCGGTCTAATGAACCATCCATATTATCTGGATGAAATACTCCAAATAGCTTTCTAGTTTCCTTAGCATTACCTGCTGCCAATAACTCTTGTTTATTTAAGGCGATTGAATACCCCGAAGAGTTAAATTGGGATACCAGATTTTTATCATCCTTACGCTTTGACCCTTTAGTAGACTGCGGGTAAAAGTAAGCGGAGCCTCCACCTAAAATAACCTCCGCCCCACTAGCAAATAGTTGATCGGCAATGTACGGTTTATCAGCGCGTCTTCTGGTGTGAGCCACCATTGCACCAGGAGTTGCATCCTGTAGCTCGGCATCCGAGACAATGCCAACGGACATTTTAGTTTTGCGCTTAATTAATTCAGAAATAGTTTCCACTTTCGGGTGGGATAAGTTGTCTGCCGCCCTTGAAACATAAACCCCCATGGCGTTCACTGCAGTCTTATGGCCTGTTGTATAAGCGCTCATTGAGTTTGCAGAATCGGTAATGAGTGAGTCAGAGCCTGATGTGCCGATTAGCGCCATATTAGGCATGTCATCAAATGACAACTTACCCTGGTACTTACCTTCGGTTATCCCCTTAGATAAAACACGTGCAGATGTTCTGTTGGCGATAGTCATACCATCACCCACAAAAAGAATGATATTTTTTACTTTTCGAGGGCCGCTGGCATAGATGTCCCAAGTGACTTGGATACTTTCCTGACCCCCCTTAGCAATCAGAGAATACTGACCAGGCTTTGCTAGCTGAACGTCTCGATAAATCAGGGAACTTCCTTTACCCGATTCATTTGCGATATAGATTGGCTGTGACTTGATCTGCGCCTTGATAGGAGCATTATTAAGTTGAATATCCAAATCCTCTAATTTGTACTCTTGATCAAATTCAACTTTGATATCAAATGACGAGCCAACAAGAATCGAAGCCTTGTTGATGGGGTAAATAGCTGCTGCCTCAACCCAAACTGCCTGGAGAAGAAGGGAAATAAATAAAATTGGATAGGCAATTTTGCTCATAGGAATAGGTAAATTCTTATAGTGAGAGTTGTTGAATTATGATCGCCACTTTTGATGTCATTTTCATGACACCGATACAATATCGGTCATTCGAATACTTGTAATGCAGACCATGCGGAGAGTGGCTTGAGCTAGCTACTGTAATGAATGCTATGAAGTTTATCTTGAATTTGTAGCTTATTGAGGGTTTCAAACGGCAAGTCAATCAGCAACTCAATTCGGTTACGCAAACCCATCTCAACCTGCTTAAATACCTGGGATATTTTTTCATCATCGCCAATTTTAGAATCGGCTGGATTGGGAAATCCCCAGTGGGCTGTTGAGGGATGTCCCGGCCAAATCGGGCACTCCTCAGCTAAAGCTGTGTCACACAAGGTAATAATGAAATCCATTTTGGGAGCGCCCTCGCGACTAAACTCATCCCAACTCTTACTTCTCAGAAGCTGAATGGGGTATCCCATGGATTTAGCCATCTCTAAGGCAATCTCGTGAACCAAACCACTTGGCTTCGCGCCAGCAGAATATCCAGTAAAGCGACCATGACTCAATGTCGTGGTCAGCGCCTCCGCAATAATTGACCGCGCAGAGTTTTCATTGCAAAGAAAGAGGATGTTGTAATGATTATCCATGGCTCAATGGCTAAACAAGTTCGTCGAGATTTAAAGTGTACTTTTGATCAAGGAGAAATACACTGGCATGGTGTTCACTCTTTTCATATTTATTACTCAGAAATTCCTGCTTAATATTGCTAACATCTTCCGTATGCACCCGTAAATTGGGCCGAAATAGAGTTGATAGATTGAGATCGCTGTTTGTGTTCATAATATTCCCTCTTAAGCAATAGTTGTTGATATTAAGAAGAAAATATTTCAGATTCATTGCAATTTCAGAATTCATTTCCCAAAAAATCAGAGCTTCTTTTGACATTGATTTGTAATATTCTGCAATTAACATTATAAATTTAGGCATTTAGCTTAAATGCGATCGATTGCCGTCCTCCTTCTGCTGATTCCGCTTGTATGTCAGGCATTCGAACCACTGAATACAGATGATGCTGGTACAGTGGTTAAAGGTTTAAATCAAATAGAGCAGTATTTTTTTACTACTGCCTCACATGGTGGCGGATTAGTTAATCCTGCAGATGTGATTACTCCCGGTGAAGAATATTTCGGTGGCCAAGGTGCTAAGGCCTTCCCTTTTACATACACCCGTGGCGTTACAGATGATGTCGAAATATCTTTTGGCACTACCTACTTTGCATCACCAAGGGGCAGCTTTTCGCCCCTATCTAATAAGGTAATCGCCATGAAATGGCGCTTTGCTGAGGATGATCAGTGGGGTTTAGCAGTTAAACCAAGTGTCACGCTGCCTGGATCCCCACAGCAGCAACTTGCTGGATTAGGTCTCGCGTTACCAAATTATGGTGTAAATCTGATTGCTTCGAGATATTGGGATGTGGTGGAAATGCACTTCAATGGAATGTATAGCAAATCTCTCTACAATACTAATTACAAGCTTGGGGCTGGTACGGTAGAAAATAGAACCAATATCTGGTTCTTCTCTATGGCACCTGTTTGGAAGGTAACAAATACAGTTAGACTGGCACTGGACTTGGGCCTAACAACCAATCCACCGAGCACAGAACAATATCTCAGAAACTACGCCTTAATTGCAGCCATCATCTCTGCAAGTGATAGCGTTGATATTGGCATCTCTTACATGAAAAGTGCTGCCAACATGGGGATCATTTTGAACAACTCAGGCATCAATGCCTCTCGCTCAGAGATCGGGTTTACTTGGCGCTTTTAACTACCCAAACGGTGTTGCATATTCCGGTTGCGATAAGCCACTCTGATGTCGTGCCAAATGATCAATGCTTTAATAAAAAATCGTTTCATATAAACCTCCATAGAATTGATTAGCATACTTTTTTTATCTTATCGCTTGAGTATTGCAGCTTGATGTCAAATACTTACAATGAACAAATATATTTTTAGCTACTTTAGGTAATTTATTTTGACTTTAATTCCCACACTTCCCTTCCCTATTAATGGCGTTGTTTTTGCTTGGGCAATGACAACTGATGGAAAGAATTATGAAATCCCATTATTTGATATTGCAGATGCATTAAATAATTCAGATTTATCAGTTTGGTTGCATCTCAATCTATCCAACTCTCAAGTACAGCGCTGGCTTAAAAATACTCCCCTCATCCCAGATCGGGTTGTGGAGATGATCGATGAGGGCGTAACGCGTAGTCGCTTAGAGAGAATTGAAAAGCTAGATGATTGCCTATTGATGGTGATGAATGATTTTGAACAAGAGTTTGGGGATGACCTTAGTAACGGTGACTTAGGCACCCTTTGGGCCATTCTTACCCCACGGCTCATGATCTCCTTACGAAATATCCCACTAAGAACAACTGATCGTTTGCGATCTGATTTACGCTCCGGATTACTCAACCCCCACTCTGCAATTGAACTCTTCCATGAGCTGATTGATTTACGTGCAGAGTATTTGCGTAGCCTCCTCATTAATCTATCCGAAACCATGGATGACTTAGAGGAGCTACTCCTAAAAGGTAAAGAGCTGCCTGAGCATGAATTTTTGGGCAGGATTCGAATTCAATGTAGCCGTCTGAGACGTCAATTCTCACCGGAACTCATTGCCTTACATCGCCTACAAAAACGCCTTCCTTACTGGTTCTCTGAGGACGATAAGTTCCGCCTAAATGAGGACTTAGAATTGCTCTCCTTCCTGGTGCAGGAAATTTCCAATCTATATGATCGCGCCAAAGTATTGCAGGATGAACAAGCTGCTCACGTTGCCGAATTCAATGCAAGAAACCTGCAAGTCTTGTCTGTGATGACCGTCATTTTCTTACCTATGACGCTCTTAACCGGCATTATGGGAATGAATATGGAGGATCTCCCAGGCCTCAAAGAATCCTTTTATATCGTAATGGCATTGATGGCTAGCGCTGGGGCTGCTGTATATATCGCCCTTAAAATCAGAAAAATCATTTAATGCTGAAGCGCTAGATCGCTTAAAAAGCTAGCTTTGGGAGCTAGCGACCCAGTGGGTACGGGAATTATCAAGCAAAATTGCCTCCGATCTAGATTAAATGCCCTTCCGGATGCGAAAAAAGCAGTTTTGTCATATTACTTTGCTAGCATTTGTCCGTTCTTATTACTTTTACCCGGATATCCATGAGCCAATATAAATATGAAGATGCTGTAAAACAGCTACAAGAGTCTGGCGCGATTGGCTTACAAGACTTTAAAAATCTGACTTATGAAGACTTAACTGAGCTACTTGAGGAAATCAAGGTGTGGTGCCTGTATGCCAACGGTAAGCTAGATAAATTGCCGAAAGAATCTAAGAAGAAAAAAGAAAAGAAAGATAAAAAGGACAAGAAAGATAAAAAGGACTAAGCAATATTAGCGCCCTTAAGCTGAAATACGCTCCTTAGGAAATCGAAGAGTAAAAGTGCTGCCCTGTCCGGGCATACTAGTAATGATGAGTTGGGCTTGATGGCGGTTTGCAATATGCTTCACAATTGCCAAGCCCAAACCAGTGCCTCCAGTATCCCTAGATCGACTTCTATCCACGCGATAGAAGCGCTCAGTCAATCTAGATAGATGCTCTGATGCAATACCCGGCCCCGTGTCAACGACTGAAAACTCGCCTTCACCACGTTCATTTACGCTCCATTGCACCTTAATCGAGGCGGTGTCTGGGGTGTAACGAATAGCATTGGAGACTAGATTGCCAAAGGCAGAAAGAATCTCCCGCTCGTCTCCCATCAAGTTATTTGGATTCGAGATCTCAAAGCTCAGGATATGGTGGCCTTGAGAAAGTGCCTCTGCATCATTCTTTAACAGTGCCATCAGAGTAGTGATACTGATTTCTTGTGTTGGGGCAGGCAAGGTGTTTGCCTCTAGATTAGCCAAAGTCAATAAGTCTTCCACCAAACTCTTCATTCGCTGAGCCTGAGACATCATCATTTCAAAATATTGACTTTGCTGGGATCTATCCAAGTCAAGCGACTGCATGGTCTCTAAAAAACCCATCAAAACAGTAATTGGCGTTCTCATTTCATGCGAAACGTTTGCTACGAAATCACGTCGCATTGCATCAGCCTTCTGAAGATCAGTTACGTCCTGCACAAGCAAGAGATGTCGTTGATCACCGAATGGGAAAATTTGTAACATCAAACTCAGATTAGAGTTTGACCCCATTCTCTCCATCAACAATGGATCCTCAAAGGCCCTCTTGTATAAATACTGAATAAATTCTGGGCGTCGAATCAAAAAATTAATCTTTTGAAGCGCATCACGCTTGAAACTCAAGCCAAAGAAACGCTCAGCAATGGCATTGCACCACTCAATATGATCTTCACTATCCAGCATCACAATGCCATTAGGAGAAGCCTGAAAAGCCTCAATGAAACGATTGTGCTGCTGCTCAATAGATAGTATTTGCTGTTTGAGATTGCGGACTAAGCGCTGAAGGCGAAAAAAGATCTCTTCCCAATACCCACTTGGCAAAGGCATGGATTCGACTGAGTCGGATAAGGTAAATTTTCTTAAACGCGCTAAGTTAATGTAGGAATAAATCAAGGGCACTGCGAGCACAGATATAGCAGCTGCAATCCCCGAAAAGGGGCCTAAATTCGAGGAAGCTATGTACGCCATAAGAAAAGCCAGGCAAATCAGCACAATAAAGCGAGAAATAACGGATAACATTCGACAATCTTAGAGCATCCGCTCTATTGGATCCAAAAACCCAGTTAGGGCATGATTCTAATTAGGTCTGGGTCGGCATCTTGGTAATTCGATAACCGCTTCCACGAACCGTCTCTATGAAGCGATCAGAGTCCGAGGGAGATAGAGCTGCCCTTAACCTCTTGATGTGAACATCGACCGTCCGCTCCTCGATATAGACCTCATTCCCCCAGACCTTATCGAGCAAATTTGCCCGAGAGTGAACCCTTTCAGGATTACTCATCAAAAACTGTAATAATCGATATTCGGTGGGACCCAAGGGAATAGATTGAGGCTCCATATTGGGCCAAACAGCCGTCACACGATGAGATAGGGGATCCATTCTCAATGGGCCCACAGCTAAGGGTCCAGCATCTTCTAATGGGGTTTGGCGACGTAAAAGTGCCTTTACGCGTGCGACCAACTCTTTAGGCGAAAAAGGCTTAGTAACGTAGTCATCGGCACCAGAGTCTAAGCCGAGGACCTTATCGGACTCATCGCTCTTGGCTGTCAACATTAAGATAGGTAAAGAGCGAGTGCGCTCATTTGATCTTAGCTCTTTAGCAAATTGAACACCTGATTTTCCAGGGAGCATCCAGTCCAAGATCAAAAGAGAGGGCAGCTGATCTCGCATCATATTCATAGCGAGATCAGTCTGAAGAGCCCTCTCCACTTCATAGCCAGCATGAGTCAGGTTGATTGCAATGAGCTCAGCAATCGAAGGCTCATCCTCAACAACTAATATTCGGTGAGTCATCTGGGGTTCCGCTTAGATGAGTTACGGTTTATTTGCCTCGCGGACTAAATCCTCGTGAGGGATATGGCGAACATCAGAGCCTTTGGCAATGTAAATAACGAATTCAGCAATGTTTTTTGAATGGTCACCAATACGCTCAATTGCCTTAGCAATAGTCAACATATCCAAACCCGTTGAAATCGTATGTGGATCTTCCATCATGTATGAAATCAGCTTGCGAACAAAGCCCCTGAACTCTTCATCAATTTGGCGATCTTCCTCCACCACTTCTGCAGCAGCAACGGTATCTAACCTTGCAAAAGCATCCAAACTACGGCGCAAGAGAGAGATTGCCATTTGTCCAGATAAACGAATTTCAGCAACGTTAATGTTGTGAATAGCTCCCGACTCAATTAAGCGCTTGGTTCTTTTAGCAACGCGCTCAGCTTCATCGCCAGCACGCTCTAAATTGGTGATTGCTTTCGATACAGCCATGACGAGACGAAGATCTCGCGCAGTAGGCTGACGACGAGCAATAAGTTCAGTGCAAGCTAAGTCAATCTGAATCTCGAGATCATTCACTAGCTTTTCGTTCTGGATAACCACATCACAGGTATCAATATCCATTTGCGTGAAAGCGCGCATTGCCGTTGAAATCTGAGACTCAACGAGTCCACCCATTTCTAATAAACGGCTAGAAAGTGAGTTTAAATCTGCGTCAAACTGTGACGAAAGGTGTTTATCAGGCATGTGCATCTCCAATTAACCGAAACGGCCAGTAATATAATCTTCTGTTTCTTTACGCTTGGGCTTGATAAAGATTTCATCTGTTTTACCATACTCCACCAAACTACCAAGGTACATGTAAGCCGTGTAATCAGAGACGCGAGCTGCCTGTTGCATATTATGGGTAACAATCGCAATTGTGTACTCATGTTTGAGTTCATTGATTAATTCTTCAATTTTCCCTGTAGAGATCGGATCTAAGGCTGAAGTTGGTTCATCGAGCAAAATCACAGAAGGCTTAACTGCAACGCCACGAGCAATACATAAACGTTGCTGCTGACCACCGGAGAGAGATAAACCGCTTTGGTTTAATTTGTCTTTGGCTTCATTCCACAATGCAGCCTTATTTAAGGCCCACTCTACACGCTCATCCATTTCGGAACGAGAAAGTTTTTCATACAAACGCACACCAAAAGCAATATTTTCATAAATCGACATTGGGAATGGGGTTGGCTTCTGGAATACCATACCAATACGCGAACGCAGTAGGTTCAAGTCTTGACCTGGCTCTAAGATATTTTGACCGTAAAAGTTAATCTCACCTTCAGCGCGCTGGCCGGGATAGAGGTCATACATACGGTTTAAGGTGCGTAAAAGGGTAGACTTGCCACATCCTGAGGGTCCGATAAATGCAGTGACCTTGCCTTGCTCAATATCAAGGTTGATCTCTTTTAAACCCTGAAATGAACCGTAGTAGAAATTCAGATTTCTAACTTCAAGTGCGTTAACAGCCACCTGCTCTGCATGTTGATTTGTTGTTTCCACTTTACCCCCTTGACTATCAATCTTATTTAAGTCAAACATTGTTTTCATATTACTCATCATCCCTGGACCTTCTCACGAAATACGACGCGAGCTAAAATATTTAAGCCGAGAACGGCAAACGTGATCAGCAAGGCACCACCCCATGCAAGCTCAACCCAATTGTCATATGGACTCATGGCGAATTGGAAAATGACCACTGGTAAGTTAGCCATTGGCGCATTCATATTGGTTGAGAAAAATTGATTATTTAACGCAGTAAATAGTAAGGGCGCAGTTTCACCACTGACACGTGCTAAGGCCAATAAAATACCAGTCATTACGCCACTTTGTGCTGCACGTAAGGTAACCTTAAACGCAACTTTCCACTTTGGAGTGCCTAGGGCATAAGCCGCTTCACGCAAGCTTCCTGGAACCAAGCGCAACATATTTTCAGTAGTGCGAACCACCACTGGTATTGCAATCAAGGCAAGCGCTACCGTACCGGCCCATCCAGAGAAATGCCTTGCTTGAGCTACGATGAATGCGTAAACGAATAAGCCTATGACGATAGATGGGGCAGACAGCATGATGTCTGTCACGAAACGAGTAATTGCAGCAACGCGACTACGGTCACCATATTCAGACAAATACAGACCTGCCAATACCCCAATTGGGGTGCTAAAAAATGTACAAGTTCCTACCAGCAAAAGACTGCCCACGATCGCATTAGCAAGCCCTCCACCTTCAGAACCGGGAGCTGGAGTGCTATGTGTGAATAGATCCAAGCTAATCGCTGAGAAGCCTTTAAATAGTAATACGCTAAGAATCCAAAGCAAGAAGACCATACCTAAAAGCATTGCGCCCATAGACAAAGTTAGGCCAATCTTGTTGGCTCGCTTTCTTTGAGCGAAGATATTTTTATCAATATTAGAGGTATTGTTCATGTTTTCAATCCCTGCTTCTTCTCCATATTGTTGAGCATCCACTTCGCGAATGCCAAAACAATGAAGGTAATAATAAACAGCGCCAAACCTAAGGCGAATAATGATGACAAATGGTTGCCAGCTTCTGCTTCTCCAAACTCATTAGCAAGCGTTGAAGCAATCGATGTGCCTGGTGAAAATAAGGAGGGTGATAAACGGTGCGCATTACCAATCACAAAAGTGACAGCCATAGTTTCACCAAGCGCCCTACCTAATCCCAACATTACGCCACCAATCACGCCTGCCTTGGTATAAGGGAGAACTACATTCTTCACAACTTCCCAAGTAGTGCAACCAATTCCATAAGCAGATTCTTTTAGAACTGGTGGAACAATTTCAAATACATCGCGCATGACAGAAGCAATAAACGGCAGAATCATCATCGCCAGAATCAGGCCGGCACACAAAATACCAATGCCATTAAATGCACCAGAGAACAGAATTCCAAATCCAGGAACCTGGCCTAAGGTAGAAGCTAAGACAGGCTGAATGTACTCTGCAAACAAAGGCGCAAAGATAAATAAACCAAACATGCCGTAAATAATCGAAGGAACAGCAGCTAGCAGCTCAACTGCAGTGCCTAGGGGTCTGCGCAATGGACCTGGACAGAGCTCAGTCAAGAAAACCGCGATTCCAAAGCTTAGGGGCACAGCAATCAGCAAGGCAATAACAGAGGTGACCACTGTTCCATAAATTGCAATGAGTCCGCCAAATTCACCTTTCACAACATCCCATTCTTGGGAGATAAAGAAACCAGGTCCAAAGGTGTTTAAAGCGGGCCAAGCATTTATAATCAAGGAGATCAAAATACCCATCAAAGCAATTAATACTGACAGCGCAAAGAATTGGGTAATGCCATGAAACAGGAAGTCTTGAACACGCTGTAATTTAGCGATGCGCAAGGCTTGTGGGGTAGGCGCTGAATGAGACTGAAGAATATCCATTGTCGATTGGCTTATTTAAATATTGAAACAGCCCCACTTTTGGTGGAGCTGTTATTCATTAATGATTAAGAAGTCTTAATCATTAAACCTTACTTAGTAACAACCTTTGCAAATACATTTTTACGAATAAATTCAGTTGTAACGTCAGGCATTGGCACGTAATCTAACTCTTCAGCCATCTTCTTGCCATCTTTGAATGCAAAATCAAAGAACTTGATTACTTCAGCAGCGTTTGCCTTGTTCTCTGGATTTTTGTAAAGCAAGATGAAGGATGCGCCAGTGATAGGCCATGATTTAGCACCAGATGCATTGGTAATAAATGTACCCATACCTGGGATCTTAGACCAATCTGTACCTGCAGCAGCAGCAGAAAATGTCAAATCATCTGGAGATACGTAGTTACCATCTTTATTCTTTAGGGAGATAAAAGTCATTTTGTTTTTCTTAGCGTATGCGTACTCTACATAACCAACAGAATTCTTAACGCGGGTCACGTTTGCAGCAACGCCTTCATTACCTTTACCACCAACTGTAGAAGCTGCTGGCCACTTCACGTTAGCGCCTGATCCAACAGCATCCTTGAACAGCGTGCTTGTCTTGGCTAAGTAGTCAGTAAAAATGGCAGTGGTGCCAGAGCCATCAGCACGGGTCACAACAGTAATTGGGCCAGATGGAATCTTTACACCGGGATTCATGAGAGCGATGCGCTTATCACCCCAATCAGAAATAACACCTTGGAAAATATCAGCCAAGGTTGGGCCATCTAATTTGAGCTCGCCTGGCTTAACACCATCTACGTTCATCACTGGCACTACTCCGCCGATGATGGCTGGAAACTGAACCATGCCATCTTTTTCTAATTCTTCAAATTTCACTGGATTATCAGTTGCACCGAAATCAACGGTCTTTGCTTTGATCTGCTTGATACCACCGGAAGAACCGATAGATTGGTAGTTCAGGTTAGAACCGGTTTTTGCTTTATAAGCTTCGGCCCATTTAGCGTAAATTGGGTATGGGAATGTTGCGCCAGCACCAGTCATGTCAGCTGCGAATGCAACCGGAGTAAATGAAATCGCGCTAATAAACAACGCTTTTTTCAAAAATGAGTTCATGTGAATCGTTCCTAAGATAGATTACGCAACATTGCGGTATGTGGACGATACGATGTATGTATGACTCTTTTATGACAAGTATCTAAATCGAAATTAATACAATAAAATCAATAACTTATGATTTTGGTACTAGATCGGCAATACTTATAGCCGCGCTCGTGGCCACATTATTGTCCTGAGCTTCAACCATGACCCGCAGGACCGGTTCTGTGCCGGAAGCGCGGATAAGCACCCTACCCGTACCTTGGAGATCGCTTTCGACTTGGCTTATCTGGGATTTGAGGGCGGTATCGGACTTCCAGTCATATCCGGACTTGAATTTGATATTGAGGAGTACTTGAGGGAAGAGTTTTACGGAGTCTAAGAGCTGGACCAAGCCTTTTTTAGCCTGACTCATCGCTGCCAGCACCTGCAATGAGGCAATAATGCCATCACCGGTTGAGTGTTGATCTAAGCAAAGCAGATGACCTGAACCTTCACCGCCAATAATCCAGCCTTTTTGTTTGAGCAGCTCCAAGACATAACGATCACCAACATTAGCGCGCTCAAAACAAATTCCTAAACCTTTAATGGCATTCTCTACTGCTAAGTTCGTCATCAAGGTGCCAACTACTCCACCAATGTCTTGGCCGCGATCAATCCGGTCTTTTGCCAGAACGTATAAAAGTTCATCGCCATTAAATAATCGGCCAGAGGCATCGACCATTTGCAAGCGATCGGCATCACCATCTAATGCAATACCGAGATCTGCGTTAGTTTCTTTTACCTTCGCAATTAATGCGGCTGGGGCAGTTGCGCCAAAGCCATCATTAATGTTGCGACCATCCGGATTTACTCCAATCGAAATGACTTCTGCACCTAACTCATGAAAGACATGAGGGGCGATATGGTACGCAGCACCATGTGCGCAATCTACAACCAACTTCATGCCCTTAAGATTGAGTTCTCCAGGAAAAGTCGATTTACAGAACTCAATATAACGACCGGTAGCATCATCAATACGAAATGCTTTACCTAATTCTTTTGATCTGACACAGCCCATCGATTTAGCAAGCTCAGCTTCAATAGCCAATTCAAACTCATCACTTAACTTACCACCTTCTGCAGAGAAGAATTTGATACCGTTATCTTGATAAGGATTGTGTGAAGCAGAAATGACTACACCTGCAGATAAACGCAATGCTTTAGTAAGGTAAGCAACCCCAGGGGTTGGCATTGGGCCACATAGCATGACATCAACACCAGCAGCAGCAAAACCTGCTTCTAAAGCCGCCTCTAATAAGTAACCTGATACACGGGTATCTTTACCAATGAGAATCTTGCAACGCTCTCCAGGCTTTGCCTGGCTACTCAGCACTATGCCTGCAGCATAGCCAAGGCGAGTAATGAACTCCGGAACAATCGGAAATTGCCCTACTTCACCGCGGATGCCGTCAGTGCCAAAGTATTGTTTTTTCATGGGCTTAATTATAAAACTTGTGGGTATTTGACCAGTCAGCTTATTCCTGAATAGCTTCCCAGAGCTTCAAGGAGTCGACAGTCTCCTGAACGTCATGGACGCGAATGATACGAGCCGCTCGATCGGCAGCCAGAATGGCGGCTGCCACACTAGGCGCTACGCGGTCATTAGTGTCGCGACCGGTTAATTTACCCAGCATCGATTTACGTGACATCCCTGCCAGCACCGCATAACCCAACTGTGAGAATTGATCAAAATCAGCCAACATCTTAAGGTTGTGCTCTAGGCTTTTACCAAAGCCAAAACCAGGATCAATGGCGATGCGGTTTTGAGCGACGCCCTTCTCTTGTAGTAATTGTGAGCGCTCTTGCAAAAACTGTTTTACTTCTACGATGACGTCTTGATAATCAGGATCAAATTGCATAGTTTGTGGATCGCGCTGTATATGCATGAGGATAAGACCGCACTGCTTATTTGGATTGAGCTGATCACTCTCGATGATGACCTCTACCGCACCCTCTTGTCGCAATGCCCAGATGTCATTGACGCAATCGACTCCAATACTAAGAGCTAGGCGCATGGTCTCGGCTTTATAGGTATCAATTGATAATGCGACACCACAATCTTTTAAAGCTTCTATGACTGGTAAGACGCGATCTAATTCTTCTTGAAGGGAGACGGGTTCAGCACCAGGGCGAGTCGACTCACCACCGATATCAATGAGGTCTGCACCATCGGCGATCATGCGCTCTGCTTGAGCAATGGCATCGCTTGGAGTTCTGAACTTGCCACCATCCGAAAAGGAATCTGGCGTGGCATTCAGAATGCCCATCACTAACGGGCGCTGACGTTTGCTAAAGTCAAAAAGAAAACGCCCGCAACACCATGTTGCGGGCAGAGTTTGCTTACTCACCTTGCTAAGCAGTTGCTGGGGCAGCCCCGGCAGCAGGACCCGGCGTACCAGCAGAGTTACCAAACTGAGTTGCTGGTGGTGGCTTCGGAGCGCGTGGTGGGCGACCTTCCATGATGTCGGTAATCTGCTCAGCATCAATGGTTTCCCATTCAAGCAAAGCAGCAACCATCGCTTCAACCTTGTCACGGTTTTGCTCGAGGATTGATCTTGCCAATGCGTACTGGCTATCCACCAGGGCACGAATCTCTGCATCCACCTTTTGCTGAGTCAACTCTGAAACTGTCTTCGAGCTATTGCGCCCAAAAATACTTTCAGACTCGGTATCGACATAGACCATCGTACCCAGGCTATCACTCATGCCATAACGGGTGACCATATCACGTGCCATTTTGGTAGCACGCTCAAAGTCATTTGAGGCGCCAGTGCTCATTGAATGCAAGAACACTTCTTCAGCAGCACGGCCACCAAACAAAATAGCTAACTCTTCCAACATGCGATCTTTGTATAGGTTCACACGATCAAACTCAGGCAACTGCCATGTCACACCTAAAGCCATGCCGCGCGGCATGATGGTGACCTTATGGACTGGATCTGCCTTAGGCAAGACCTTGGCAACAACCGCATGTCCAGACTCGTGATACGCCGTGTTGCGACGCTCTTCTTCACGCATCACTGCAGACTTGCGCTCAGGACCCATATAAATCTTGTCTTTTGCGTCTTCAAAGTCTTTCATATCAACGGCACGCTTATTGCGACGTGCTGCAAATAATGCAGACTCATTAACCAAGTTAGCTAAATCTGCGCCCGAGAAACCAGGAGTACCACGTGCTAATACCGCTGCATCCACATCGGGATCAATGGGAACTTTGCGCATATGCACTTGCAAGATTTGCTCACGACCACGAATATCTGGCAAGCCAACGTGTACCTGACGGTCAAAACGTCCTGGACGCAACAAGGCCTTATCCAATACATCGGAACGGTTAGTAGCTGCAACCACGATGACGCCGCTATTGCTTTCAAAACCATCCATCTCAACTAACATTTGGTTGAGAGTTTGTTCACGCTCATCATTGCCGCCGCCCATACCGGCACCACGATGACGACCAACCGCATCGATCTCATCAATGAAGATGATGCAAGGAGAATTTTTCTTGGCGTTCTCAAACATGTCACGCACGCGTGAGGCGCCAACACCAACAAACATTTCCACAAAGTCTGAACCAGAGATGGAGAAGAACGGCACTTTTGCTTCACCTGCAATCGCACGCGCCAACAAGGTCTTACCAGTACCCGGAGGGCCCACAAGTAATACGCCATGCGGAATGCGACCACCAAGCTTTTGAAACTTTTGCGGATCTTTAAGGAAGTCGACGATCTCGAACACTTCTTCTTTTGCTTCATCGCAACCAGCGACATCAGCAAAAGTAACCGTATTGCTATTCTCATCAATCAAGCGTGCTTTGGATTTGCCGAAGGAGAATGCACCACCCTTACCGCCACCTTGCATCTGACGCATCATGAAGAACCAGAAACCAATAATCAATAAAGTAGGTCCGAGGTAATACAAAGCAGAAACCAACATATTCGGTTCGTCATCTGCTTTACCAGTCACCTGGACACCAAACTTCATCAAGTCGCCAACCATCCAAATATCCCCTGGGGAAATGATTGAATATTTGTTGCCGTCGTTTGGAGTCACTTGCAATGTGCGACCTTGCACGTCCACTCGCTTGACTTTGCCTGCCTTGGCATCGTCCATGAATTGAGAATACGTGACTTGATTCTGGTCCTTTGGCTTGTCGAACTGTTTAAAAACAGTAAACAAGACTAAACCCACAATGAGCCACACGCCGATTTTTTGCAACATATTGCTATTCAAAAGGAGACCTTTGCCGGATTAATCCGGGAGTTAAAGCGGATTGCTATACCTAAGTATTTGATTCTACTACTAGGCTTTTTCAATAGCGAAGAGCTAATTTATTTTATAAACCCCTTCTTTTGGGGGGTTATTTGGGTGCCTTAAGGTCTCGGCCGAGCAAAAAGATTTCTGAAGACTTGGCTCTAGAGGCTTTTGGCTTTCTGGAAGCTACTGTTTTAAAGACCTTTTTAAAGGATTCGACGATCTGACTATAGCCGCTGCCGTTAAAGCACTTAATCAATAGAGCCCCATCAGACTTGAGGTGCTGAACCGAAAAATCCAAGGCAATTTCGGCCAAAAAGGCCATTCGGGCAGCATCTGCAACCCCTACTCCGGATAAATTAGGGGCCATATCGGACATCACAAAGTCGACTTTTCCATCTGCATTCGCGGGTAAAAGCGCCTCTAGCGCCTTTAAACCCTCATCCTCACGAAAATCCCCTTGAATAAAGGAAACGTCCGCAATATCCTCCATCGGCAGAATATCGATCGCAATAATGATTCCGTCCGGCTTGCCAGATTCAATATTGGGGTTATTTTTACCAAGTTCAGTCAAGCGATTACGAGCGTACTGAGACCAGCTCCCGGGAGCGCTCCCGAGATCCACAATCGTCATACCCGCCTTGATGAGTCGGTCCTGCTCATCTATTTCGCTCAACTTATAGACTGCTCGTGCGCGATAACCTTCTTTTTGGGCCATCTTCACATACGGATCATTGAGGTGATCCTGCAACCAACTTTTATTAAATTTATTCTTTGCCACAACTTACCCACTTTCGTCGTCTATTTTCCTTGTTTATGCTGTACAAGGCAAAAAGAATCGACTGGAAACATCTTGATATTGACTCATACAAGGCCGAAAGCCCTGTTTTACATGCCCTAATGCTCTATCATCATGCCCATGACAGCACTTACTATTACTCCCGGACAACGCAAATCCCTTAAAGCTGACGCTCATGGGCTCAGCCCAGTCGTCATGGTTGGTGGCGATGGCCTGAGCCCTGCGGTGATTAAAGAGGCTAAATCAGCCATCTCTCATCACGGCTTGATTAAAGTTCGTGTTTTTGGCGATGATCGTGAAGCGCGTATTGCTATCTATGAAGAGCTCTGCGACAAACTGGGTGCTGCACCCGTTCAGCACATTGGAAAATTACTGGTGCTCTGGAAGCCGATTGATATTGTCGATGCAGCACTCTTCAATTTGAGCCGATCTAGCAAGCAAACCAAGAAAACATTACAAGCGCCGCGCACTAAGCGCCAACCAAATCGCGTGGTAGCGAAATCTGGTGTTCGCACTAGCACTTCCGAGAGATCAGATCGACGCTCAGCAGCAAGTAAATCCCCTTTTGAAAGAGTAGCCGCAGTCAAAAACGCTGCCCCCAAGAAACGGGTTCTACGTGCTGATGCTGCTGAATCAAAAATTGGTTGGTCATCACCCGGTTACCGCAAGGCAGTTGCAGCACCCGCTCCCATCAAGAAACGCAAAGTACGCATGAGCAGCACCAAGAAGAAATCATTGGGCTCTTGATCTTCAGAGGATTAAAAGTGCTGTAGTTAAAAACGTCGCTAGTCGGCGTTTTTTATTGCTTACTTTTTAACTTACTTTTGACTTACTCTTTGATCTATCTCTTTGATCTATCTCTTAGTCAGTCGCCAAGCTAAGAAGATTCCCAAAAGACTTTGCAGCATAAACAGAATGCTGGAGACGCCATGCAGCCTTCCGAACAAGGTGGCTGAGGGGGAGAGCATGACTGGTATGCCTTGAAGGAGGGCATCATCTCGCAAGGTATTCATCCAGGGAATCAAGATAAAGCTAGCTGAGATTGCACACAGCAACATTGCCAACAAGATCCAGCGAATGATCTTGAATTGATTGAGACCGCGATTCACGAGGAGATTGGCTAGAACCATCAGACCAATACACACAATCAAACTAAGATAAGCCTCTAATTTAAAGATGCTGCCAGCAACCATTCCGGCAGCTTGACGATCAGTCATTGTGCTGAAGATAGCTGGGGCGACTAAGTAGCCCACAGTGAGGAGACTACCTACCCATAAACCAGCAATCACAATAAAGAGTCTTTGAGCCACTAGGTGCTTTGGGGTCTCTAAAGTCTGCATATCAGCCCTGCTTTATATTAGATGTAACGAACCGCGAGAATCTCTACTTCGCGATTACCGCCAGGAGCCTGCACTGCAACCACATCGCCCTCTTCTTTGCTAATTAAGGCGCGAGCAATAGGTGAGCTAATCGAGATTTTATTTACCGCAATATCGGCCTCATCATCACCGACAATTTGATAAGTCAGCTTCGTGCCATCTTCTAGGTCTTCAAGATCAACGGTTGCACCGAATACGATACGACCATTCACATCTAAAGTTGCTGGATCAATGATTTGCGCTGCGGATAACTTACCCTCAAGCTCCTGAATCCGACCTTCAATAAAGCCCTGCTTCTCTTTGGCAGCATCGTACTCCGCATTCTCAGAAAGGTCACCTTGAGCACGCGCCTCAGATATGGCATTGATCACAGATGGGCGCTCTACATGCTTTAGGCGATGTAACTCTTCTTTGAGGAGCTCTGCGCCACGTTTAGTAATAGGGATTGTGTTCATGCTTCTTACCTCATGTAATTTAATTGAGAGTCTTGTGTAGATTTTGCAATGAATACACCTCAAGCGACTCTTTGTTGCCATTTTGCGAAGCCAATAAACCGTCCATCACCGCACGTGCCGCACTAATTGTGGTGTAGTAAGTCACATTATTAGCTTGAGCGCTAGTACGAATGGAGCGTGAATCTGCAATTGCGGTTCGCGTCTCATCAACAGTGGTAAATACCAGAGAGATCTCACCATTCTTGATCAAATCAACAATGTGTGGACGGCCATCCTTGACCTTGTTAACTACGCGCACTGGTAAGCCAGCCGCCTCAATCGCTGCAGCAGTACCTTTAGTAGCAACCATTGGGAATCCCAGTTGATGCAAAAGCATAGCCACTTCAACTGCTTTAGGTTTATCGCTATCTTTCACAGTTAACAATACAGTGCCACTCTTAGGCAATTTAATTCCGGCACCTAATTGGGATTTGAAGAGCGCTTCACCGAAAGTCTTACCAACACCCATGACCTCACCAGTTGAGCGCATCTCTGGTCCTAAGATCGGATCAATACCTGGGAACTTGTTAAACGGGAATACAGCTTCTTTTACTGAGTAATAAGCTGGCTTTACTTCATTCAGAATGCCCTGCTGCTCCAGAGTTTGACCCACCATGCAGCGAGCTGCAATCTTGGCTAACTGCAATCCCGTTGCTTTTGATACGAATGGCACGGTACGAGAAGCGCGCGGGTTTACCTCGAGCACATAAATGACGTCTTTACCATCGACGTGCTGAATCGCAAACTGCACGTTCATCAAACCCACCACGTTCAGACCTTTAGCCATCGCCGCAGTTTGACGTTTGATTTCTGCAATCGTCTCATCCGATAAGGAGTATGGCGGCAATGAACAAGCAGAGTCGCCTGAGTGAACACCGGCTTGCTCAATGTGCTCCATCACACCGCCGATAAATACCTGCTGACCATCACTAATGCAATCTACATCACACTCAATCGCGTCATTCAAGAAACGATCTAGCAAGACTGGTGAGTCGTGAGAAACCTTGACCGCTTCACGCATATAGCGCTCAAGATCACGGCCATCATGAACGATTTCCATCGCGCGGCCACCCAATACGTAGGAAGGACGTACTACCAATGGGTAACCAATTTCTTCAGCAAGCTTCAGAGCCTCATCTTCTGCACGGGCGGTGCGATTCGGCGGCTGACGCAAATTCAACTCATGTAATAGCTTCTGGAAACGCTCGCGGTCTTCTGCTGCATCAATCATGTCTGGTGATGTACCGATAATTGGTACGCCATTAGCCTCCAGATCTAAAGCCAACTTCAAGGGAGTCTGACCGCCATACTGAACGATGACGCCTTTTGGCTTTTCAATGGCGACGATCTCTAAAACATCTTCTAAGGTCAAGGGCTCAAAGTACAAACGATCAGAAGTATCGTAGTCAGTAGAAACTGTTTCTGGGTTGCAGTTCACCATAATGGTTTCATAACCATCTTCACGCATTGCTAAGGCTGCGTGTACGCAGCAGTAGTCAAACTCAATACCTTGACCGATACGGTTAGGACCGCCGCCCAAAACCATAATTTTGTCTTTAGAACTTGGCTGAGATTCACACTCGCCATGCTCTGCTTCGTAAGTGGAGTACAAATAGGCTGTGTTCGTAGAGAACTCAGCAGCACAGGTATCTACCCGCTTGTAGACTGGCACTACTTTAAGGCGGTGACGTGCTGCGCGAACGGAAGAAGCATCTACGCCCAATAATTTCGCTAAGCGACGATCTGAGAAACCTTTTTGCTTAATGAAGCGCAACTCAGGCGCTGACAAGCTATCGAGCTTGCGCTGCTTGAGCTCAGTCTCCATGGTGATGAGTTCTTCGATTTGCTCTAAGAACCAAGGGTCAACCTTAGTCTCGTTGTAAACCTCATCCAAGCCCATGCCCATACGGAAAGCGTCTGCTAAATACCAAATGCGGTCTGGGCCTGGCTCACCAATTTCTTGAATGATGTCGTCTAAGTCTGTAGAAACTTCATCAAGACCATCAACACCAACCTCTAAACCGCGCAGCGCTTTTTGGAAAGACTCTTGGAAGGTGCGACCAATGGCCATCACCTCGCCTACAGACTTCATCTGTGTAGTTAAACGAGAATCTGCTTGCGGGAATTTCTCAAAGGCAAAGCGAGGGATCTTCGTGACCACGTAATCGATTGATGGCTCAAAGGATGCTGGAGTAGCGCCACCGGTGATGTCGTTCTTCAGCTCATCTAAGGTGTAGCCTACCGCTAACTTCGCAGCAATCTTGGCGATTGGAAAACCAGTTGCTTTTGAAGCCAAGGCAGATGATCGAGAAACACGGGGGTTCATCTCAATGACGATCATGCGGCCATCAACAGGGTTAATTGAGAACTGCACGTTTGAACCACCAGTATCCACACCAATCTCACGCAAGACGGCAATCGAGGCGTTGCGCAAAATTTGATACTCTTTATCCGTCAAGGTTTGTGCAGGAGCAACCGTGATCGAATCACCGGTATGCACACCCATCGGGTCTAAGTTTTCGATTGAGCACACAATGATGCAGTTATCAGCACGGTCACGCACCACTTCCATCTCGAACTCTTTCCAACCTAGGAGAGACTCTTCAATCAAGAGCTCACGGGTTGGCGATAAATCTAAACCGCGTTTACAAATCTCTTCAAATTCTTCACGGTTGTACGCGATACCACCGCCTGATCCACCCATCGTGAATGAAGGCCGAATGACTACTGGGAAACCTAAACTGTCTGTCTCCTTCTGAATGCGTTGCTGTACTTCGTGCGCCTCATCCATGGAGTGTGCAATTCCAGACTTCGCAGAACCCAGACCAATCTTGGTCATCGCATCTTTAAACTTCTGGCGGTCTTCCGCTTTATCAATCGCCTCTGGCGAGGCACCAATCAGTTCGCAACCGTATTTCTCGAGAACACCATGGCGATGTAAATCGAGTGCGCAGTTCAAAGCAGTTTGACCGCCCATCGTTGGCAAAATGGCATCGGGTTTTTCAGTGGCAATAATGCGCTCCACTACTTCCCAAGTAATTGGCTCGATGTATGTCACATCTGCCATCTCAGGATCAGTCATGATGGTGGCAGGGTTGCTGTTCACCAAAATCACTTTGTAACCTTCGTCACGCAACGCTTTACAAGCTTGCGCACCAGAATAGTCAAACTCACAGGCTTGTCCAATCACAATTGGACCAGCACCAATAATCAGGATGCTCTTAATGTCGCTACGCTTAGGCATTATTTGCCTCCCTTATTACCAACAGCGGCAACATTCATGAGCTCCACAAAACGATCAAATAAATAGGCAATATCGTGAGGGCCTGGTGAGGCCTCAGGATGCCCCTGGAAACATAAAGCGGGCTTATCTTTCCAAGCCAAACCTTGTAGTGATCCATCAAATAAAGAAACATGCGTGACACGAATGTTGTCAGGCAAAGTATTGGCATCAACAGCAAAACCATGATTCTGAGAAGTAATTGCTACGCGTCCAGTATCCAAATCTTTTACTGGGTGGTTTGCGCCATGGTGACCAAACTTCATCTTCAAGGTTTTAGCACCAGCAGCTAAGCCCATAATTTGGTGACCCAAGCAAATGCCAAAAGTCGGAATGCCCTTTTCGATAATTTCTTTAGCAGCAGCAATCGCGTAATCACAAGGACCGGGATCTCCAGGGCCATTTGAGAAGAACACACCATCGGGGTTCATTGCTAACACTTCGGCGGCGGTAGTTTGCGCAGGAACAATGGTTAACTCACAACCACGCTCAGTAAGCATGCGCAAGATATTGCGCTTCACACCAAAGTCATAGGCAAGGACTTTTTTGATTGGCTTACTGACATCTAAAGAGCGATAGGCAGGTTTGTCATCAGGGCCATGCAGGTCCCATTCAGCTTCACGCCATTGGTATGGGGTTTTTGTTGTTACCACTTTAGCCAGATCTAAACCAGCCATACCCGGGAAGGCTTTGGCCAACTCTAAGGCCTTCTTGCCTAGGGTCTCTACGTTATCACCCAGCTTGCCAGCCACAATCGCGCCAGACTGAGCGCCCTTATCGCGCAGGATACGAGTGAGCTTGCGGGTATCGATACCAGAGATGCCTACTACCCCTGCTTTTGTGAGGTAGCTATCCAGAGTTTCTTCAGAGCGGAAATTCGAGACACGCTTAGAAAGATCTTTCACAACCAAGCCAGCCGCATGAATCTGATCGGACTCAGCGTCTTGACTATTTACCCCAACGTTGCCGATATGTGGATAAGTTAAGGTAACAATTTGGCGTGAGTAGCTTGGATCAGTGATGATCTCTTGATAGCCAGTAAGTGCGGTATTGAAAACAACTTCGCCGGTAGTTTCGCCAGGGGCGCCAATACTAAGACCTGAAAATATAGTGCCGTCAGCTAAAGCCAACACGGCGGGAGGAAAAGAAGGAAGCAAGGGTGACAAACCATCTCCAGTCCCTGCTCCATCCGACGCTCAACACCCCAAAAAGACCAACCCAGGACTGTTTGTGCGGGAGGTGAGTGTCTTTAAGCGCTAGGGTAATTTATTAAGTTTTGAACCTCTGAATCATACCAGTTTTGCCTATAAACCCTTGGATTCCCAGCCAATTGGGCTTGCAAGGTAATCAGCCCCTGAGTCACACGACCAAGGGGCTTATTTTTGATGCACCAGGCTAGGTTTAAGGCTTTGCGCTTTGCTCGATGATGGTCTTAATTTGAGCTAAAACGGTTTGATCTTCCATCGTGCTGATATCACCAGGATCGCGCCCTTCAGCTATGGCCTGGAGAGCACGGCGAACGATTTTGCCCGAGCGGGTCTTAGGCAAAGCTGTAACTACATAAACTCGACCTGGGCGAGCAATCGCACCTAAAGTAGTGTCTACGGTTTTCATGCACTCTGCCTCTAAGGTGGCAATGTTCGAGGAGTCCCTTGGAATTACAAAGGCGATTGCAGCTTGTCCCTTAAGCTTGTCCTCAATACCCACCACTGCCACTTCAGAGATATTCGGATGACCAGAAATACTTTCTTCGATCTCACGGGTGCCCAAGCGATGACCAGCAACGTTAATCACATCATCGGTTCGACCTAAGATAAAGAAGTAGCCATCCGCATCCTTGATACCCCAGTCAAACGTAGAGTAAATCATCTTGCCAGGGATAGTTTCCCAATAAGTACTCACAAAACGCTTATCGTCACCCCAGACTGTTTGCATGCAGCCTGGAGGTAAAGGACCTTCAATCGCAATCACGCCCTTCCGATCTGGACCCAACTCTTCCGAAGTAGCATCATCCAATAGCTTCATGTTGTAACCGAATGATGGGACACCAGGTGAGCCAAACTTATGTGGCATCACTTCTACGCCACGCTGAATTGCCAACATCGGCCAACCTGTTTCTGTCTGCCAGTAGTTATCTACGATCGGCTTCTTGATCGCATCATGTATCCAGGTTGCCGTTGGCTCATCCAAAGGCTCGCCTGCTAAAAATAAAGCACGCAAGCTCGAGAGATCGTATTTAGTTAAGAAGGCAGGATCTTGTTTCTTGAGAACACGAACTGCAGTTGGTGCAGAGAACATGACTGAGACTTTGTACTTCTCAACCAGTTCCCACCAAATCCCTGCATCAGGACGTAAGGGTGTGCCTTCGTAAAGAATGGTGGCCATGCCATTAATCAATGGTGCGTAAATGATGTAGCTATGACCTACCACCCAACCAATATCTGAGGTACAGAACATGGTCTCACCAGGATTACCGCAGAAGATGTGTTTCATGGTGGAGGCCAAAGCCACTGCGTAACCACCGGTGTCGCGTTGCACACCCTTAGGCTTACCGGTAGTGCCAGAGGTATACAAAATATAGGAGGTGTGGGTTGCATCTACCCACTCAATCGGGACTAAATCATTGAGGTGTTTCTGGCGCTCAGTTGTGTAATTCAAATCGCGACCAGCCACTGCGGTGAACTCAGTCAGGCCACGATTGACGATCAGAACTTTTTCAGGCTTGTAGCTTGCGAGCTTGATGGCCTCATCGAGCAAAGGCTTATATGGGACTGCCTTACCACCACGCGCGCCCGCTTCCGCAGTGACAATCATTTTCGGTTTAGCATCGTCAATGCGTGATGCCAAACTATGCGATGCAAAGCCACCAAACACCACTGAGTGAATTGCACCAATACGTGCACAAGCGAGCATTGCGAAACAGGCCTCAGCAATCATCGGCATGTAAATCAACACGCGATCGCCCTTTTGCACGCCGTTCGCTTTGTAGATGGCAGCAATACGATTGACTTCTTCGTATAGCTCTTTAAATGTATATGCTTTTTCTAGATTAGTTTCTGTTGAAACAGCGACTAGCGCGATTTGGTCGGCGCGATCTTTAAGATGACGGTCAACTGCGTTGTAGCAGAGGTTAGTCAATCCACCCTCAAACCATTTAGCAAATGGAGGGTTTGCGTAATCCAGAACTTTATTAAATGGTTTTTCCCAATGAATGAGTTTTGCCTGCTCTCCCCAGAATCCATCTGGGTCTTTAATGGAGCGTTCGTGTTCTGACTTGTAGGACATGGTCAACCTAAATGAGTAAATTAAAGTGTCTGGACTTACTGAATCTTGCTGGTTCCCTTGCTAGTGGAAGTCTTGGGAGTCGAGCTAGTTGTATTCGAAGATCCATTTTTCGCAGATTTTGCAAGTCCTGTCGATGCGGATTTATGCTGAGTTGCAGCATTATTTGCAGAAGAATTACCCTTAGTGGCACCTTTTCCAGTCTTTGCCGCTGCGCACTTAGTCCCTTTTGCACAATTTTTAGGTGCTGACTTATCCAAATTGAGACTGCCGTTTTCAGCTAAAGCCACTGAGATATCACCAGGGCGCTGGTGAGTTTTAGGCACTAAAACTGTTGAACCCGCCCGAATTCTCATACCTTTGGGGATGCCATTAACTGTTCTTAAAGTGTCTACATCAACACCAAGCGTTTTTGCGGCTTGGTCGACTGATTCAGTTCTAGTCACTTGTACTGCCGACCAAGAAGATAGTGGCTTAGTGTATTTTTTGAGGTTTTCCTGAAAGACCTCGGCATGGCCAAACGGCAATAAGATTTGCTGATTAGCGTTACTCAAGATGACCGGCTTATTAAATGAGGGGTTCAGACTATGAAACTCGTCCTCCGGAATTTCACTCAGCTTAATTACTAAGGCCACGTCGATATCTGACCCCACATCCACGGCAACAAAGTAGGGATGATTTTCTAGATCCGGAAGAACAATGCCATAGGCTTTGGGATCTAAAACAATCTGCCGGTAGGCCATGAGCTTTGGCACATAGTTGCGAGTCTCATTAGGCATCTTGAGACTCAGGTAATCCGTGGGGAGTCCAGCGGCAAGATTGCGTTTTTGCGCTTTTGAGACATTGCCTGCACCCCAGTTATAGGCCGCTAGAGCAAGATCCCAGCTGCCAAATTGTTTGTGTAGACGCTGCAGATAATCTAATGCCGCATCAGTAGATTGCAAGACATCCCTGCGCTCATCTCTAAAGA